>Ga0256826_1001148_pt1 | contig 16375 bp, 16 predicted proteins | sample CV79metaG_FD_185975 | JGI IMG/M metagenome (GOLD analysis project Ga0256826, IMG submission 185975) | Hydrothermal vent microbial communities from East Pacific Rise, Pacific Ocean - CV79 | ecosystem: Environmental > Aquatic > Marine > Hydrothermal vents | place: Pacific Ocean: East Pacific Rise...
ACACCTGTAAGGTCTGGACCAGAACTTACTTTTCCAACAACGTGACAACCACCACATCCACCTTCTCCAAAGGCTCTTTCGCCTCTTTGAGCTTCGGTTGATTGAGGAGTTGCAATTAATCTTACTAAAGCATCTTTTGCTCTGATTCCAACGTCTGCTGTTTTAACCATATATTGCCAAATCATATTTTCAAATAGAATAGCTTTTTCTAAATCTTTTGCTTTTACAGCTTCATCAGATTTTGCTTTTTGCTCTTTGATTTTTCCATACTGGTCAAGTGCATCAGTTACAAGGTTTTTAACAACATCATGTTTCTCATAATGGTTCTCTTTCAGGAACTTAACAACTGATTGAATAACCTCATCTGTTGCTGCATTTACAGCTACAGTTTTGTCATATTCAGCTTTTAGTTGCTCTGGAGACATTGTTTTCATTTTAAGTTTTTGAGCTGAAACATACTTTTTATTCGGGTCTTTAACCATAAGGTAACCCATCATCTCTAAGTGAAGTGCAGAACAGAATTCTGTACAGTAATATGGGAATACACCTTCTATATCTGCTGTAAACTTAATAGTAGAAGTCTCTCCAGGCTCTAGTGACATATGCACATCATAATGGTCAACTGTAAATCCGTGAGTCTCATCTTCTGCTCTCTCAAGGTTTGTGATGTGCATTGTTACAACATCGCCTTTATTAACAGTGATTCTCTCTGGGTTAATGTGAGAACGAACCATAGTTGCAAATACAGTTACCTTGTTTCCATCTCTTACAATTTTCTCTTGACCTGCTAGGGTTTTACCAATATGAGTTTCACCTGTTTTGGTATTTGTACCCATAGTATATCTAACTTTTGGATGAAGTTTACTAGCTCTAATTGCTACAGCTTGGTGAGGTTCTCCTAATGGTACAGGCATATCATAAAGCAAGTCCATAGTCTTACCACTAATATCAATTAACTGGTGGTTTTGTGGGTGAAGAGGTCCAACATTTTGGAATCTATCAATTGCCAATTTGTTAAGTGAAATAATATACTTACCTTGAGGGTCAGCAGATTTTCCTTCCATTCCACAAAGGTGACCTACGTTGTAGTGTACATTCTCTTTGTCAAGAACTTTTAAATCTTTGTAGTTCCATTTTACAATTTGACTATCAACATAAAGTGAAGTATAGATTTCTCCATCAACATTTGAGTATTGGTTATGCAATGGCCCAAGACCCAACTCTACTTGACCGTGAAGTGCAGATTTCATATCAAGAATCGGAACACCATATGGGTCTTTTCCTGCATATTTTTTATCGGCAATAAGTTTTTTAATTTTGCTCCATTTGTAAACAGAAGCGTGAGTATCTAACTTACCACAAACTGTAATATACTCACCATCAGGAGATACATCAACACCGTGAGGAGACTTTGGCTCTGGAATTAAGAAGAAACAGTCATTTTTAATAGCAACATCCATTGGTACAACTCTCATACCGTTAACTACTTTTACATTTTTGTCATCTTTTGCAAGTTCAGCCAATTTTTTCCAGTTATATACATGTAAAAAGTCTGTATCATTTCTACTACAACCTGCTTCAAATGGAGGCATACCTACTTCGATACCACCTGTATACATCTCTGTATTAAATGAGTTGGTAAATCCCCAACCATCACTTGCACCTTTACCTGAATCAGATAAATCTTGCATGTATGGAGGCATCTCTAAAGTAAATGATTTTTCAGGATGAATTCTACCCTCTTTATTATCAAATGACCAGATAGTTACACCACCACGATAGGTCTCTTTATACTCTTCGATAGGGTGATAGTTGTTATCATAAGGAGCTGCATATTGACACGCTTCTAAGATATATTCAGAGTTTGGAGTAAAAAATGCTCCACCATGAGCCGATTTAAAAACAGGGTTAACAACAATCTGCTTGGTTTCAAAATCTTCTAAATCAATAACAGCAATTCTAGGATTTGCTTTGTCATTAATTACCAACCATTTCCCATCATATTTTCCATCTTTTTCAGAAAGACCAGGGTGGTGTGTATCTCCCCAATTAATCTCTCTTCCTCGAATATTACCTTGTCTAAGAACTTTTTTACTATCCTCATCAAATCCATACCCTTGCCAAGGCTCTGGTGTAAAGACAGCAATGTACTTTAAAATTTTCATAGATGGTACACCGTAGACCATCATCTGTCCACTCTGTCCACCAGAAGAAAATACTACAAACTCATCTCGTCCACCTGTTGGAAGATAGGTCTTTGCTGCACGAATCACATCATTTTCGGTTAATCCCCTCTTCTTCATAATCTTTTCAAGTTCACCACTTCCTGCTGTTGCAATTGAAACAGCCAGTGTTGTACCTAAAAGAAGTGAAGAGAGTTTACTAAATGCTCTAATCATATTCTTTTCCTTAATTTTTTTAAAATTGTATAGAGAACTATAACAATAGTTACTATGATAGTAGATTTGTTACACTTATGGTTTGACTAAGGTCAAATTATAATTAGATTTAAAGTGAAAAGTTAGGTTAACATAGTTAACTCTATTTGTAAATCTTTTAACCTCTTTCGCAAACGCATTAGAGTCTCTAATGAATCTATCACCGTATCCTCTTTTTTAAAAAACTCATCAGACTCTTTTGGATTCATAGTAGAAAGAAGCTCCATAAAGTTTTCAATATTTTGGGCAACCTCTTCTAATGATTTTATACTGCTGTCCATACTCTGAGTAGAATCAATAATAGAGAGGTTCATCTTTTCCACCATATAGTTATAATTATTAGTTGCCTCTTTTAGTTCAGAACTGCTTGTTTTTATATCTATAGATTCAACGCCTTTAATGGTCGATTTTTTTATGATATTTTTTGAAGTCTTAGAGAATTTTTGTATAAAAGCAATAATAAGATGAAGTTGAGTAAATAGATAAAAAAGTAAAATAATTAAAATAAAAAAAAGAAAATTTTGTAATTTTTTATAAGCTTCTATCTCTTGAGTTGTTTCTCCTTTTTTCACTTCAATTATTTGATTAAACGCATTAATTAATAGTACATTTTTATGATAAATACGATTAACAAGTTTTGCAGTAATCACAGAGTTATAACCTGTAGCTACCCTCTGTTGTGTTTTAAACTTTTTAACATCATTATAAAAACTTTTCCATAAATTTTGAATTTTAATATTATCTTCAAACAGTAAAAAAGTATCATTTTTTAACTCTTTAATGGCAATATTCCCTCCATTCTTATAGCTATAAAAAACAGCTTTAGAACTCTCTTGTATCAACTCTTTCTCTTTAGAAAAAATGGTTAAAGCATCTATATTCAATCTATTTTTATTGGCAATATCTATTGAGATAAACGCCAAAAGCAAAGAGATTACAAATACCAAAGCACCTACTATTTTTATCTTATTCATTAAGTAATCCCTTATATATTTTAGCCAACTCTTTCTGCTCTAGAATTTCAACCTCTCCACGCTTAATATCAATCACACCTTTATGCTTTAAACGCCTTAGAACTCTAGAGAGTGTAGAAGGTTGAATATGTAACATTAAAGAGACATCATAACGCTTCAATTTATTAAAAATCTTTAAATCAGAATCTATCATCATTGCTACTTTTGCTACAGAATCAAAAATAAACTCTCGATTTACCAAATCTTGTAAAAGTCTAGATTGACGTATCACTTCCGAAGTCAACTCTAAACAGAGTAGACCATTATCTAGGAATTTTTCTTTAAAAAGTTTGTAATCTATGGCTAAAATTTGAGAATCTTCTAAAAATAAGATATTAGAGTAAGAGAGTAGAAACTCTCCCTGTAACGAAGATATTTCAGAAACAAGATGGTTATGATGAATATGATAAAGAAAAATTTCATTATCATATTTATCGAGTTTATAAGCTTTAGCCAACCCCTCTACTAAAAAAAGCAATCGGCTATTTTTACTCTTTTCATAGTGTAATAAAGTGTTTGATTGATAATTTTTAAGAGAGGAGATAGAGACCAACTCCTCTATACTCTCTAAATTAGAAAAAAAGTTTAACTTTGTAATTGCCTCTTTAATATCCACATTAATTACCTCTGATTAATAATATTATTATTTGAAGTAATTTTTTTTGATGCTTATCAACTCTTTTAAAATACTGTTGTTTATTACTTTTAAAAAATCTTTTGAAACATTAGGTATCATTAGTAAACATCTTAAAATATTTTTCATCTTTTTAACAACCCTTAGAAAGTAATATCAGTATAATTTATTCATATCTAACATATTAAGGGAAATTATGAATATAACGCATTACGAAGGCTACAGAAAGTTTAAAAAAGAGTATTTTAAAGACAATCAAAAACTTTTTGATGAATTGGCATTGGGTCAAAAACCACACACCATGATTATTACTTGTAGTGATAGCCGTGTTGCTCCAACAAAGCTACTATCTGCTAAACCAGGAGAGCTTTTTATTGCACGAAATATTGGAAATATTGTTCCTCCATACAACAGAACAAAAGGTGCAACCCAAGCAGCGATTGAGTATGCAGTAAATGCCTTAAAAATAAATGATATTGTAATTCTTGGTCACAGTGCATGTGGTGCATGTGAACACCTCTATCATCAACATGAGGAGGGGGATGAAGAGATTGAACTTAATAATGTAGAAGAGTGGTTAACCTTTGCATATCCTGCAAAACATGATGCCATGTTAGAGTGTTTTAATGACACCTATAAAAATAGAGCAGAGATAACCGAAAAAAATAACATTACACTCTCAATCCAAAGATTAATGACCTATCCATATATTGTAGAAGCATTAGAGAAAAATGAGATTGCCATTCATGGTTGGTGGTACAATATTGGTACAGGAGACTTGGAGATGTATGACTATAAGAGTAAAAAGTTCTTAAGAGTCTAAATTATTTTTACTCTCATGGGCAGAAATGCCCATAATTTTTAACCTGTTACTGACTCAAAATGACGTGTAGAGAAGTTATACACTTCAACTTTACCTGTTCCAATATCAAACCACCACCCCTCTAGACTAATCTCATCTTTAACCAATCTATTTTGAATATAAGGGTACTCCATAAGACGTTGTAAAGAGACCATAATATTGTGTTTTTCAGTCAATTCAAAAATATTTTGCTGTGGGTCGGCATGAACTTCAAGCATCGCTGCACTTCGAGCAGGGACAATATATTTAAGCCACTGCTCAACATGAGGCATTGCAGGATCACTCTCTTTTGGTTCATGATACATATGCGCACATGCTCCACAGTTACTGTGTCCTAAAATAATGATTCTTAGAATATCCAAAGCATTAACAGCATACTCAATCGCTGCTTGGGTTGAACCTTTAGCAGGGAGATACGGAGGAACAACATTTCCAATATTTCGTGCAATAAAAAGCTCTCCTGGTTGAGCATTAAGAAGCAGTGCAGGATTGATTCGACTATCACTACAAGTAATTATCATCGTATGAGGCTTCTGTTTCTTTGAAAGCGAAGAGAAGAGTTCTGAATTCTTTTTAAAATACTCATTTAAAAATTTATTATAACCCTCTTTTTGTAATTTTTCCATTTAATTTTATTCCCTTTTATTTTTTTTTATTATAATAGGAATAAGCTTAATAGGCTATTTTATTTAAAATAAAAATTTCTAAAAATTACTTAACCAAACATCTAGCAGAGTGAAAAACACGACCATAATGAGGAGAAGCAAAAACATCACCTTCTAACGTCCACTCTCTATTAATATCTACATCTACAGATTGGGCTACTTTTCGGGTAGCTCTACTTTCACAAATAATCATCTTTCCATTTCTAAAAGCCTCTTTAACTTCACTCATTCTATCTGTAGTAATTTTATAGTGCATTCCAATAGCAAACATAAAGAATATTCCAACAGAAATCAATCCTTTCTCAACTGCTCCTTTACCAAAAAATGGTCGGGTTGTTACAAACAAAGTCACTGCCAATACAATAAAAGCAATAACCAAGTATCCTGCTTCTAACTCTAAAAATTTTTCCATCATTTTATCCTAATTCTATAATTTTAAAAATAGTAACACAAACCAATAGAAGCACAATTGACACACATCAACATCGTAAAGCAGAAAAGAATCTATACTAATAAAAAAATAAGAGAGAGACTCATGAAAACATATCTATTTATTGCATTAACAGTGGGTATGACCCTAATGGCAATTGTTGCATTTCAAGAAGCCAGACCCACACCAAAAGCACCCATCTACAAAGTAATCAAAAACTACTCCCCATACTATATAGATAAGAGATTTGGAGGATTACAGATAATGAGTAAAGAGGACAAAGAGTTTAAAGAGAAACCAACAAATATGGAGCTTTTTCATCGCTTAGAATTTTTAGAAAAAGCATGGGCAAAAGAGCATCTCAAAGTGGTTGATAAAAAAGTTATCATTACCGATAATAATGGTACTAAAAGTGCAACTATTGATATTTCAACAGAAGAAGATGCACAATTCATCCATAGCTTTTATGGGATATAATGATGAATCCTATTATTATGACCCTTATTTTTGCACTGGTCATGCTGATGTTTATGGCATTTCCTGCCATAAAAATTGTAGAGTGGATAGAGGAGAGAAGAGTATTATCTAAAGAGAAAAAAAATATTTTAACTATTGTTATTACAATTATCTTATCTTTAATAATTGCTATCTTTTTGCAATTCTCTTAAAATAGGCTTCTACTATTTATCTATTAGCTAAAATTATTAAATTCAATTAAATATAAGGTTAGTTTATTATTATCATGAAAATAATAAAACAGGAGTTAGAATGAAAAAGATTCTTACCTTAACCTTAGCAATAGGATTGTCGTCACTACTTATGGCAGAGGCAAACGTTCCAATGGACAAAAAAGCGATGAAAGCCAAACAGGCAAAAATGGCAGGAGAAGTTAGCCCTTTTAACAAAAATGAAAACTTTCCAAAAGATTACTTTTTAATTCCAAAGAACCTACCTTATGCACTAGGATTGGTACTACATCATCCAAAAAGCTCAACCATTGGTCTATCAAAAGAGCAGATAACCAAATTGATAGCCATGAAAAAAGAGAAACAACCAGCAATTATCAAAGAGAGCAAAGAAATTAAAAAAATGGAACTCTCTTTAGTATCTCTTTTAGAGACAAATGAAGGCAACAGAACCACCGTTACAAAAGAGATGTCAGATTTGGTTGATGCTATTGCTAAAAGAAAAGCAGAGCTTACAAAAGCTCATCTACAGTGTGTTATTGATGTTCAAAATGTTTTAACAAAAGAGCAGAGAATAAAAGCAGGTAACCTTGTTGGAAAAAAAACCAATAAAAAAGAGGAAAAAACAACTGTAAACTACGTTAAAAATCCTGAAATTCAAGCAAAGGGTTTAAAACAAGTAAAAGGTCTAATAGATACTGTTAAACCTGCACTAATGGAGTCACTAAAAAAAGATAAAACAGGTGTAGAGGGAACAGTAATGTGTTCAAGTTCGGCACATGAGATGGGTGCAACCTACAGTAAAACACTGCCAGAAGGTTCAAAAATTAGAAGAACTGCTATTAAATACAGAAATTCAAACAATAAACCTGATGCTACAGACCTAATTGTAATGAAAGATATGATTGCGGATGGAAATCTTAGTAAACCATTGGTTGTAGATATGGGTGAAAGCTTCCGTGTATACAAAGCACTTCCAACAAAAAAACCTTGTCTTGCTTGTCATGGAGATACCAACAGTATGCCAACAGAGATGAAAGAGATTATTAAGAAAAAGTATCCAACCGATTTGGCAACAGGCTTTAAAGAGAATGAGTTTAGAGGTGTTATTATCTCTGAGATAAAAAAATAAATTTATAATATAAGCCTATTCCCACACATACTATTGTGGGAATTAGCTTAAAGTGTTATTCAATAATAGGCTCAATAACAACGGCTGAAGAGCCTTCTTCTACAGGTATCTCTTCTACCACTTCAATCGTTGGTTTTACTTTTGTAACAACAGGCAGAGTATCATCAACAACAGGTAAAATTTCAACCTCTTTAACAGGAGTCCCCACCTCTACAGGCTCGACCACAACAACAGGAATCTCCCCTTTTTTTACTTTTTCAGTTGAGACAACATCAATTTCTGGTTTAACTTTTGTAACAACTTCTAGCTTATTATCAACAATCGGTTTAACCTCAATAGCAATATCACTCTCTTTTTTTAGAGTATCACTCTTTTTCTCTATTTTAGAGCTAACTACAGACGATGCAACAGCATCAGCTTTAACCTCTTTTTGACTACACCCAGTTAAAAATAATCCTCCCAAAATAACAGCAATAATCATAGTTTCTTTTCTCATTTTAAATCCTTTTTTATTTTTCTTAATAGCATTATATATTAAAATAAGTTTTTATATATGCTACTTTTGTAGCACTCTATTCTCGCAACCAAACAGTTTAAACTATTTAGTTGCATCACACTTTTTTATAAGCCCCTCAAGGTTTAAAATTGATAATTTCCCTCTTGTACTAAAAATAAGATTCTCCTCTTTTAGCTTATTAATCTGAGAATTAACAACCGAACGAACCGAACCTATCATCTCTGAAATAGACTCATCCGAAAGGTTATGAATAATATTAACAGGGTGTAGATTGGTTGAAAGTATCTTTTTAGGAGAGGCATAACGTAATATTAACTTAGACAAACGCGTTACAATATCATCAAAAACAACCGATGCACCAAATGCTTCAAGCTCTCTCATTTTCTCTCCTAGATAGGGCATAAATTTTCTGTTAAATTCTGGATACTCATATATCCACTCTCTTGCTCTATTTAAAGATATTGAAAGAGCCACAACATTATCTAAAGGAACAGGGAAGACGGTATGTTCCTCACCATCTAAAAGAGAAAAAAAATCAAATATATCTCCCTCTTTCAGTAAAAATGGTGCAATTGTTCGCCCTGTTAAAGGGTCAATTTGTGTTACTTTGATACGACCAGAAAGAAGAATATAGAGATGCTTTGTTCCAAAATTATTATCAATAGACTCTGATTTTTTAAGATGCACAATCTCTGTCTCATCTAACATTTCAAGAAGGGTCTCTTTTTTTAATGAACCAAAAAGTTTAGAAGCAGATAAGACATCTAATGCCTCTCCATATTCACTTAAAGTATTAAGCATTTTATTGTCCTATATTTTTTACAATAATAGCACCTAGTTGATGCTATTATCATTAATAAAAAACAATAAAAAATTTTTAAAATGCTCTATTTGGTGCTGTTATCTTCTTTTGAGTCACTTTTACTGTCACTAATTAATGAACGAAAACTAACTTTAATCTTTTCATAAAGCTTCTCAACAATATTTTTACCCTTTATCTCTTTTTTAATAGACTCAATCTCCTCTTCTAACGATGTATAAGCAGGAGAGTGTTTTTTTGTATATCCCAAGTAAAGAGCTTTCTGTAATTCATCTTGAGCCAAAGTTAAAAGTTTTAACGCATCCTCTTTTTTTGCTTTATCTAAAAATGATGCTTCTGCTACCAAATCTTCTGCTACCAATAGAGGTAAAGGAGTTAAAATTTTTTCAGTAACAAGCGTATTAAAACTGGTATGTAAAATATCTAATGCCTCGGCTGTTTTTCCCTTTTCTAAAGCCTTAAGTGCATCTTCTGTTGCCACAGGATAAAGTTTCATTGGAATAAGATGTGTTGTTACAATCATCTCATCTTCTAAAGGCATCATTACGGCTCTAGCTGATTGAGTATCATGATTCTTAATCATTTTTATTGCTAAATTTAATGCTTTCTCTACACTTTCAGAATTTCCCAAAAATTCATTAACAATAATCTCCTGTTCAAAAGGTACAATATCTAATGAAGGATTGGCTTTTAAAGCAGTATTAAAACTCTTTGTAGCCTTTGTTAATGCACCCTTTGCCTCTTTAGTTTTATTATCTTCTAACGCAGTAATAGCGAGTAATGTTTGATGAAACCCCTCTACAATCTCTTTTGGTGCTTTGGTAAACGATTCTGTCTGCTTTTTTATCTCTTTTTGAACAGATATTTTTTGTGTTGTTTTAGTAGAATCATCTTGTGCCATTAATCCTGATGTTCCAAAAAGTATTGTTGCCACAATAGTCGATATAATTAATTTTTTTCTCATACAATTTTCCTTTAATTAGTAATTCCCGAATTATAGAGTAAATTATGATTTCTTTCTGTTAGCCAACTAACAGAAGTTTAAATTTTAAGCTGATACTATTTCAAACTAAATTTTTTAAAAGAGAGAGAGATGAAAAACTTTTTAAATACAAATATTATTTTAACCATACTCAGTAGTGTCGTTTTTATAGGAGGCTATTTTTTCCTTCGTTTGGCATATAATATTAGTGATAAGATGCCTTTTACCCAAGAGATAGTATTGGTCATTCTAGGAACAATCTCTACCATTTTAATTACAGCCTTATTACTAAACAAACAGTCATCTGTAGAGCTTGAAAAAGAGCAAAGTGTTAAATTCATAGAGTTAAAAACAGAGACCTATCGAGAACTTATTAACACCATTGAAAAAATTGTTCTTGCAAAAGATATTTCAGAACAACATCTAACTCAATTACGTTTTCATACCCATAGATTAGCCATATTTGCCTCTCCTGATGTTTTAAAAGAGTATAGAAATTTTTTAGATGTATTCCACGACAAAGTAAGTCAAGATAAAAAAGTTAGCATAGATGATGCAGATGCACTCTCTCAAGCATTGGCAAAATTGACTATTTTTATACGAGCAGACCTTATTGGAGAACTCGATTTAGAGAGTGGAGAGAAGAGAAACAGTATAACCCAACAGATTATTAAGAACTCAAAAGTTTAACTTTTATCTTTACCAAGGTCTTTTCTCAAAAAAATACCTTGGATTTAATTTTAAATCAAATCCTTCTTACTCAACTCTGTCACATCGTGTTTACCTATAAACTAAAATAGCGATATAGTAACAGAAACTCTATTATATTGATGCTGTGAAGCTAAAAAGGTTCTGCTAATAACTCTATTTTATTAAAGAAGTCCTCTGCCCCCTGATAACCATAAGAGACCTCCTCTTCCATTTGGTTTCCATCTCTATCAAAAAAAATAGTAGCAGGAGTGGCATTAAGCATAAACTTCTTTTTAAAAATATCTTTATACATTGAGTAGTTTACAGAGACAGCAATATAATTTTTAGCCAACTCTTTCTGTACACGAGAATCAGCAAAGGTGATATTCTTCATCTTCTCACAATAGTAACAACCATTACTGTAAAAATAGACCATTAAAATCTTCTCGGTAGCAATAGCGTGCATCTTATAAAACTCAAATTGATGCAAACTATTAATTTTTGTAAAAATTGGTTTAAATACTTTTACTTTAGAGCTATTTAGCTCTGTTTTTACATTTATTGTCTCTATTAGCTCTTCAGATGTTAATGCTATTTGCTCTTTTTTACTACTCTCCCATAGAAAAAACAGAACAATCCCCAATAACAATAAAAAACCAAAACCCTTTATAAACTTATTCATTACTACACTCCAAATAGTTTGTTTTAATATACTCTAAAGCTTCTTCTTTTTTGCTAATATCGCCCTCTAATTGTAAAATATAAACTGATTTTAATATATCTTGAAACTTGGGTGATGGCTCTAAGCCTAAAATAATTAAATCACGTCCCTGAACCAACGCTTTCAAGGGTTTTTCAGAGACCTTTAAATCTTTTGCTTTTGCCAACATCCAATCTCCTGCAAGATACTCTCCTTCCAAAGATTCTTTTGTAGTTCTGCCTAAAAAGTCTGCTTTTGCCACAACAACAAGCTCTTCTATATTTACTTTGGTTGCCAACTTTCTAAAAGCTTTTGCTTTCGCTTTTCCTCTATAAAATTGTGAAGGCTTTAAATGATGCTCAACCAGAGGAAGAATAGAGACTATAAAATTATGTTCATTGGTTAATCTATATAAAAAAGTTTTTGTGGGTTCAACCCCTGCCTCTTCATGACCTATAGAACGGATTTGTCCATCCTCTTCGATAGTGGTATGGGTTGCTTTTCCAAAATCGTGACATAAAATAGCAAACATATATCTAAGATTCTCTTTTTTATCACTTCCCAACAGAGGTACCATTGAATCTACAGCCATCAAAGTATGAACCCATACATCCCCCTCAGGATGCCATTTAGGAGATTGAGGTACATTAACAATGGCTTTAAGTTCTGGGAAATAGTATAAAATATCAAGTTCTCGCATCAATTCCAAACCAATTGAAGGTTGAGGAGATTTCAAAAGTAACTTTTTGAACTCTGTATAGATACGCTCTTTGGGTAACTCCTCTAACATTCCATTAATAACCATACTTCGACACAACTCAAAGGTCTCTTCTGCCAAACTGTATTCAAATCTAGCACAAAACTGAACAGCACGATAGACACGAAGAGGGTCTTCGATAAAGGTCTCATCATCAATATGTCTTAAAACATTCTCCTCGATGTCGTTCTCTCCATCAAAAGGATCTAAAAAGAGATTCTTCTCTATATCATAACCCATTGCATTAATGGTAAAATCACGACGTTTAGATGCCTCTTTAAAACTCATTGTTCCATCTATAGAAATATCAAATCCCCGATGCCCTACCCCTATCTTCTCTTCTGTACGGGGAAAAGAGAAATCATACTCCTCTTTATCATAAACAAATTTTAAAACTCCAAAACTTTTTCCCACTAAATTAACAGAACCATATTGAGCTAAAATTTCCTCTAGCTCTTCTATATCGTTCAATCCATAAACCTCAATATCGTAATCTTTTATAGGAAGTTCCAAAAAATAATCACGAACAGAACCCCCAACAACAATAGCTTTTGCGTTATTCTCTTTTAGTTTTTTAGAAATTGTATAAATTATTTTTGGTAGTTTCATTATTTGACCTATATCCTACATTGAAATGTATAATTCTAACCAAATTACTGTGTAGAATCTGTTAGCGTTGAGTTATAAACCAACTAAATTCGCCCTCCATAATAATAATATCATCACTGTCATAAACTGTAACATTAATAAGAATAACAGCTCTACCTCTCTTTAAAAATTCTCTTTCAAACTTATGTAAAACCTCTTCTGACGCATGAGCTACACTATAAATATCTTTGGTGGCCGAGTGTTTATAAGTAACAGATGAACTACGAAGTAGAGGAATAACTCTATCTCCATATTGAGGAAACATTATCTGTAAATAGAACCCACTCTGGGTCTCTGCCAAAGTAAATTGAGCTGAAGCATGAATTGTACCAAGATGATTTAGAAGTGTTTGATTAAAAGGAAGATACAAAGAGCCATTCTCTTGTGCCTCAATCCCCATATTCTCTATAAAAGGTATATTCATCCTACACCTTTATCCAAATTATTCAACATTTTTATCCTTTTTTTAGAATTAAATTGGTCAATTTAGTATATTCCTTTAGCGCTTTTATTTGGCTAAAGTCCCTATATTTAGGGTTTAAAAGAGGTAGAAGAGATTTAAAAAGTTAAAAAGAGTGAAAAATAATAGGGTCGACTTTAAGCGACCCTTTTTATCTATTTTTAAGCCCTTGGGTCAACCAAGTAACCAGCAATCGCACTCGCAGCAGCAACAGCTGAATTTGCCAAGTAGATTTCAGAAGTTCTCGCACCCATTCTTCCGACAAAGTTTCGGTTGGTAGTAGCAACACAACGCTCCCCATCTCCAAGAATTCCCATATATCCACCCAAACACGCTCCACAAGTAGGATTGGATACAACAGCACCAGCATTAATTAAAATCTCCATCAATCCCTCTTTTTGAGCTTGAAGAAAAATTTTCTGAGTTGCAGGGGTAACAATCATTCTTGTATGTCGTGCTACTCTTTTACCTTTCATAATCTCTGAAGCGATTCTTAAATCTTCAATTCGTCCATTGGTACAACTTCCTATCATAACTTGGTCAATTTTTAAGTTATCTTCTACAGCTTGTTCCATCGTTCTACCATTACTTGGCAAGAAAGGATAAGCAATAACAGGTGAAAGATTAGCCACATCAATTTTAATTACTTGACAGTAAGAGGCATCCCCATCCGAGTAGTGGATTTTAGGTTCTGCTCTAAGACCACCATTGGCTTCGGCTCTCTCTTCTAAATATCTTTCTGTCACCGAATCTACAGCAAAAATTCCATTTTTTGCTCCTGCTTCAATAACCATATTGGCAATAGAGAATCTATCTGCCATTCCAAGATATTGAATTGTATCACCTGTAAACTCAATCGCTTTATACAATGCACCATCTACACCAATCAGACGAATAAGCTCTAAAATAATATCTTTTCCATAGATATGTTCAGCAGGTTTTCCTGTAAGCTCCACCTTAATGGTTTCTGGTACTTTAAACCAGTTACCACCAGTAATCATACCAAATGATAAATCGGTACTTCCCATACCTGTACTAAATGCCCCTAAAGCTCCATGAGTACAAGTGTGTGAATCTGCCCCAATAATGACATCACCTGGAACAACCAACCCTTTTTCTGGAAGCAAAGCGTGTTCAATTCCCATATCTTTTTCATCAAAAAAGTGTTTCATATCATGTTTAAGTGCAAAATCACGGCTAATTTTAGCCTGATTTGCACTGGCAATATCTTTGGCTGGAATATAATGGTCCATAACAATACAGAAGTTATCAGGACGAGCCATCTTCTCTGCTCCACTCTCTTCAAATGCTCTAATAGAGATTGGTGTAGTAATATCATTTCCAATAATCATATCAATATCAACGCGTACAATTTCCCCTGCTTTAACCTCACGACCAGCGTGTTCAGAGAAGATTTTTTCAGTAATGGTTTGTCCCATTTGTTAATCCTTAAAAAGTATAATAATTGGAGGAATTATAGCGAAAGTTATTTATAGGTGGAAAAAGGAAGAGAGAATATGTGGGTATTTCTACCCACATAAGATTAAAGACTATTTTACAATCTCAAAGACAACACGACGGTTCTGTTTTCGTCCTTCTCTTGTTTTGTTAGAAGCAATTGGGTCAGCCTCTCCAAAACCTTTAGCTGTTAATATATCTGCATTAACACCTTGAGAAACCAAGTACTCTTTAACTTTTTCGGCACGTTGTCCACTTAGTTTCAAGTTGTATGAAGCACGTCCACGATCATCGGTATATCCATTAATATTATACTTAAACTGGCTATACTTTTTCATTGTATTTGCAGCTTCATCAAGCAGTGTTTTACTGGTATCGGTTAAATCCATACTGTTTAATTTAAACTCAACATGGGTCAATTTAAATACATCTTGAAGTTTATTTTCAGCAATTTTATCTTCAGCTTTTTCATTGGCAAGGGTTAACTCTTCTGCCAATGCTTTTTCATCAGCCAATCTCTCTGCTTCTGCTGAAGCTTTTTCAGCTTCGGCTTTCTCTTTTGCCAATCTCTCTGCCTCTTCTTTTGCTTTTGCTTCAGCTTCGGCTTTCTCTTTTGCCAATCTCTCTGCCTCTTCTTTTGCTTTCGCTTCAGCTTCAGCTTTCTCTTTTGCTAATCTCTCTGCCTCTTCTTTTGCTTTCGCTTCAGCTTCGGCTTTCTCTTTTGCTAACTTCTCTGCCTCTTCTTTTGCTTTTGCTTCAGCTTCGGCTTTCTCTTTTGCTAACTTCTCTGCCTCTTCTTTTGCTTTTGCTTCAGCTTCGGCTTTCTCTTTTGCTAATTTTTCAACTTCTGCTTGTGCATTTTGAGCAATAGTAGACAACTCTAAAAGCTTTGCCTCCAATATTTTTTTCTCTTCTTCTAAAGATTGCTCTTTAGAGATATGAATTGATAAATTACTCTCTAAACTATCTTTTGTAGATAACAAACCTTGTATCTGTTGAAGCTCTGAATTATGCTCTAATTCAAATTTAGCAGTTACTTCCTCTTTCGCTTTTTGCATCTCTGCTACTTTTGCCTCTAATGCAATCTTCTCCTCTTCTAACGCTTTTGCTTTTTGAGCTTCAGCTTCATTTTGAGCTTGAAGTGTTGCTTTGGCCTCCTCTTGGGCTTTTTGCATCTCTGCTATTTTTGCCTCTAATGCAACTCTCTCCTCTTCTAACGCTTTTGCTTTTTGAGCTTCTGCTTCATTTTGAGCTTGAAGTGTTGCTTTGGCTTCCTCTTGGGCTTTTTGCATCTCTGCTACTTTTGCCTCTAATGCAATCTTCTCCTCTTCTAACGCTTTTGCTTTTTGAGCTTCAGCTTCATTTTGAGCTTGAAGTGTTGCTTTGGCTTCCTCTTGGGCTTTTTGCATCTCTGCTACTTTTGCCTCTAATGCAATCTTCTCCTCTTCTAACGCTTTTGCTTTTTGAGCTTCAGCTTCATTTT
>Ga0256826_1001149_pt1 | contig 16373 bp, 14 predicted proteins | sample CV79metaG_FD_185975 | JGI IMG/M metagenome (GOLD analysis project Ga0256826, IMG submission 185975) | Hydrothermal vent microbial communities from East Pacific Rise, Pacific Ocean - CV79 | ecosystem: Environmental > Aquatic > Marine > Hydrothermal vents | place: Pacific Ocean: East Pacific Rise...
CCTCTCTTGAGTTAGCAAAAGAGAACTACAGACTTCGCACAGTGGCGTTTAAAGAGGGACTCTCTACTTCTGTAGAGCTAGTAGATGCACAGATGTTTCTTCTTGGAGCAAAGACTAAGCGTCTAAATGCTGCTTATAACTTTGTACAGAAGCTTTCACAGTTGAGTGTTTTAGCGGGAGATAGAGAGATGTTTTTTAGAGTTGATGAGTTATCACAAGGAATAGAATAATGGGTAAAAGTTTAATTATTGTAGTGGCATTTGTTATAGGTTTAGCCTCTTGGGTAGGTTTTACATTTTATGAGGCATATCAGCCAAAAGCCTTAGTTCTTCAGGGCGAGATAGATGCACAGACTTATAACATAAGCTCAAAACTACCAGGTCGAATAAGTGATGTTTTTGTGAAAAAAGGAGATAGTGTAGAGATAGGTGATGCTATCTTTAGTCTCTCTTCTCCTGAGGTCGATGCTAAACTCAAACAAGCAGAGGCAGCAAAAGATGCAGCAGGAGCACAGAAAACTCAGGCTGATAATGGTGCAAGAAAGCAAGAGATTCAAGCGGCACACGATCAGTGGCAAAAGGCAAAAGCAGCTGAAGCTCTTATGCTTACAACTTACAAAAGAATCAACACTCTTTATGAGCAGGGTGTAATCTCAGAGCAAAAACGTGATGAAGTCTACACACAGTATAGAGCTGCAAAATACACTTCAAACGCCGCTGGACAAATGGCTCAAATGGCTAAAGAGGGTGCTCGTGTTGAGATAAAAGCTGCTGCATCTGCACAAGAGAGAATCTATGAGGCTAAGGTTGATGAAGTAAATGTCTACATAAAAGAGTCAAGACAGTATGCTTTTCATCAAGGAGAAGTGACTCAGGTTCTCATACACTCAGGGGAGTTAGCTCCAACTGGTTTTCCTGTTGTAAGTGTTGTAGACATACAAGACTCTTGGGCTAAGTTTGCTGTTCGTGAAGATTATCTAAGAGAGTTTAAAAAAGATAAAATTTTTCAAGCTAAGATTCCTGCCTTGAGTGATGATAGCTATGAGTTTAGAGTAAGTAATATAGCTGTTATGGGTGACTTTGCTACTTGGCGTGCAACTGAGAGTGGTAAGGGCTTTGATATGAAAAGTTTTGAGGTTGAACTTAGACCTACAAAACCTATAAAAGATTTGCGAGTAGGCATGAGTGTTTTACTGGAGCTAAAATAGTACTTATGTATACTTGTGTAAAATACCAAATGAGCCAACAAGGGCAATAATTCCAAAAATGCTAAATAGAATAGTTTCCATAATCAGGCCTTTGAAGTTCTATTTATAAATGGTTCAGCAAGTATATTTGCTAAAGATGCAAATATAAAAAAGAGTGCTGCAGCTGTTAATGCTATATAGATAGTAATTATTTCAAACATAGTGCCTCCTTGAGTTTTCATGCTTCAAGTGTAGGATGATAAAGTGTAAAATTAATGAGAAAGGAGTAAAATATAGTGAAGCCAATATTTCAAGCACTAAATCATGCTTTTTTTTCAGAGCTAAATGATATAAAAAACTCCTACTATAAACTTTTACTCATCACTACTCTTCCTATCTTAAGTTTTGCACTTGTGATCGCTATGTTTTATGAGGGTGTAGCATCTAAACTCCCAATAACAGTGGTAGATAATGATAAAAGTGAACTTTCAAGAAAACTACTCTTTAATATAAATGCCTCTTCTACAGTAAAAATTGCTTCTACTTCTTTATCTCTTAAGGATGCCATAGCATTAGTAAAATCTTCAAAAGTGTATGCTGTTGTAGTCATTCCTCCTCATTTTCAAAGAGATACACTACTAAAAACTCAACCAAAAGTAAGAGCTATGATTAATACTCAGTATATTTTGATAGGTAAAATTATCACAGGTGCATTAGTTGAGACAGTCGCATATAGTGCAGCAGAAGTGGAGTTTGTGGAGGATTTAGTACTTACTCAAAACAGTAACTTAGCACTTCACACTATCTCACCTATAGGTCTGCAGATCACGCCTTTTTTTAATACCTATAAAAATTATTTTCTCTTTTTAGTCTCAGCTCTTTTACCATCAATTTGGCAAATTTTTATAGTAATAACTACTATTGTGAGTTTTGGAACACTCTTTAAAGCTCAAAAAGAGAGAGAGTATTTTGGCAATGAATATATAACTACAAAGATTATAGGAAAACTTCTTCCTTATACCTTTGTTTATACACTCATGGGTATAGGCTTTCTATTTTATATATATGGAACGCTTGGATGGGCTTTTGAGGGCTCTTTTAGTGTTACTATATTTGGAATGTTTCTAACCGTTATTGCATATCAGATTATCGCTCTCTTTTTGTTTGTAACAGGATTTGACTATGCGAGAGCACTGAGTCTTGGAGCAGTTTATACGGCACCGGCTTTTGCCTTTTTAGGGGTTACTTTCCCTATCTACAATATGAATAGTTTTGCTCTTTTTTGGAGAGATATACTACCTGTATCACACTATGTTGAGCTTCAGATATCTCAAGCAAATTATGGTGCAGATGTTTTTTTAGAGATAGATAAGCTTCTTACTATTGCTGCATTTTTCTTGCTCTTCATTCCTGTTGTAATGAGATTTAAAAGTAGGCTAGCCTCATGAAATTTTTAGAAGTTTTCAGTGCAGAAGCAAAACTCATTTTCAGTGATGTTGCTATAGTCTTAACGATTATTGGTGGTGTGATTTTATATGCTTTTTTATATCCTCAGCCCTACTCTTCTCAGAGTGTTAGTGGACTGAGTGTTAGTTTTGTTGATCTAGATAAAAGTAAGGTAAGTAGGGAGATAGCATTTAAACTAAACGCCACTCCCCAGATAAACCTTACAAGATATGATATGAGTGAAAAAGATGCCAAAGAGGCACTTATGAGGGATGAAGTAAATGCTATTATAGTCATCCCTCAAAACTTCTCTAAAGATCTGACTCTTAATCTATCTCCTGTAGTTGCTGTTGGGGCTGATAGTAGTTATTTTCTTATATATGGTGCAGTTTTAGAGGGTGCTATGAAGTCAGTTTTAACCCAGAGTGCAGGTATAAAGGTTGGAAAGATTTTAATCTCAGGAACACCTATGGTTGGAGCTAAGCAAGCTTATACACCTTATACCCTTGAGACTATAAATCTCTTTAACAAAGATAATAGTTATACTCAGTATGTTGTGCCAGCAGTTTATATAATAATCTTACAACAGACTATGCTAATTGGGCTTGGAATACTTGGCGGTGGTATAAATGAAAGATTAGGACGAAGAGAAAAAGGACATTATGAGAGTGCCCCTATCTGGATGATGATGAGTTCTCGTTACATCATCTTTGGGTTTATATTTTTTACACATATGCTCTTCTACTTTGGTTTTAGTTTCTCTTTTTTTGATGTGACTCATATCGCTAAAATAGCAGATATATTAAACTTTGGATTGGCGTTTATAACGGCTTCTATATTTTTTGGAATCTTTTTAGGCTCACTCTTTGCTTCACGAGAGATAGCAACCCCTGTAGTTCTCTTTAGCTCACTGCCTCTTGTCTTTAGTGTAGGTTTTATCTGGCCTCTTGAATCTATGCCTACTTTTATACAAAATATCTCACAGCTTGTACCCTCAACACCAGCTATGCAAGGTTTTTTAAGACTCAACCAGATGGGTGCGGAGTTTGTGGCTATCTTACCGCAGTTTAGCATTTTATGGTTTCAAGCTCTAATTTATGTAATTTTAGGATACTATTATATAAACAAAAATAGGAAAAAATATGTCACAAATTGAAAATGCAACGATTGTTAAAGCTGCAAACATCTACTATGATGGGAAGGTTACAAGTAGAACTGTAAATCTTAGCGATGGAACAACTCAATCACTAGGTATTATGATGCCAGGTGAGTATACTTTTGGTACAAATGAAGCTGAAATCATGGAGATGTTAAGTGGTGAGTTAGAGATAAAACTTCCGGGTGAAGAGTGGAAAACATTGAGTACTCCTGAGACATTTAATGTTCCTGCTAACTCATCATTTGATCTCAAAATAAAAACAGTTACAGACTACTGCTGTTCATATATAAAATAAACTCTTATGAAAGCAGCTGATAATTTTCACATTTTAATTGTTGATGATGAGAAGCTAAACATAGAACTTGCAGCTATTTATCTTAAAGAGGATGGCTACAGGCTCTCTTTTGCTCTAAACGCCAAGTCCGCCATAGAGAGTGTTATAAAAAATAGCATCGACTTGATACTTTTAGATATAAATATGCCTGGTAAGGATGGGTTTGAGGTCTGTAAGCTTTTAAAAGAGGATCCTAAGACTAAAGATATACCTGTAGTCTTTTTAACGGCTCAGACTGATATAGAGTATATCTCTCGTGCCTTTGAAGTTGGTGGTGTTGACTATATCTCTAAGCCGTTTAATGGAGTAGAGTTAAAAGCTCGTGTGAAAACACATCTCCAAACAGTTGCCAATCTTGGTGAGATTAAAGAAAAACAGTCAAAACTAGCACAACTAAGTATAACAGATCAACTAACAAAGCTTCATAATGCTCTCTATTTTGATGCACAGATCAAAGCTTACAATACACGAAGTGAAAACTTCTGGTTTGTGTATATCAAGATAGATAGATTTGAGAAAATAAATCAAATTTACGGTTTTCATAGTGCAAACCAGATTATTAAAAACTTTGCTAAACTTATAGAAGAGACAGCATTTTCAAATGCCACTACTGCAAGGCTGTATGGAATAGGCTTTGGAATACTTATGAAAGATTATGAGATACAGACCTTAAAAGAGCTCTATGAGAAACTCTATAAAAAACATAAACAAGATAAAGAGATGGCAAAAGTATTTAGCTTTTCAACTGTTTTATATAATGTTAAAGAGTCTAAGACCTCTCTTCCCCAGATCTATAAAAAGATCCAGCAAAGTATGCAAAAAGTAGAGAGCTCAGACGATAAATATCTCTTCGTTAACTAAGAGATTTTATCCGTTTGATGAGTTCTTCTAGGTGTGATACAAGTACCTTTTTATTTTCTAAGTGTTGCTCTTGACTCCACTCTTGCATATCTTCTTCATACTCTTTTGCTAATGCAGAGAGTTTGTTAAATCTAAAGTTTCCAGCTATACCTTTGATATTATGTGTTATATCTATATTGATATTTTGGATTTGAAGTTTCTCTAACATAGAAGAAGCACTTGAGACAAAACTATCTAAAAGTTTTACTATTATTGTTTCATCTGCTATATTTAAGTGCTTAGAGATCTGTTTAACATCAACTATATCATACGCTGTAGCTACTAACAGATCTTTCGTACTGTTATTTAAATATTTGGAGAGAATAGCATCTAACTCTTTAGGAACTATCGGCTTATGAAGTGCTTCATCAACTCCAGCCTCTTTAAATGAGATGATATCTGACTCGATAACATTAGCTGAGAGAGAGATGATTGGTCTTGTATAGTCTGCTTCTCTTAGCTGCTTTGTAGCACTAACACCATCAAGAACAGGCATATTTATATCCATAAAAATAATGTCATAACTATTTTTTAAAGCTTCATCAAAAGCCTCTTGACCATTGTTTACTATAGTAAAGTTAAGTTCCCTCTCCTCTAACATAACAGTGATGAGCATCTGGTTAGTTTCGTTATCTTCAGCAACTAAAATATTTCCATTATATCTATTTTCTTGATGAGGAGTTTCACTGTTTTGTTGAGTCACTACTTTATTTTTGAGGTTAGTGAGTGTTATGATCTGATCAAAAAGAGAAGAGCCAGTCATAGGTTGTTCAAGAAGATGAAATTTTTCATGTGCACAGCTAAAGTTGTCTTCAACACCTTCAATGTATATAAGTTGAATATTTTCATACTTTATTAAGACATTTTTACAGGCCTCTTGATCAAAAAGTTTTGAGCATACTATTAAGATATCAGTAGAGTTATTTACATTTTGAAGTGTATTTATTTTTTTGTAATCACACTGCCATGCATCAAGATAGCTATAGAGTATATTGTTAATGGCACAAGATTTTGCATCTTCATTACCTAGTATACTGATATTTACTGTGCTATGTTCTGCTATCTTAATGATAGAGTGTGAGTCATTTATAACAGGAAGTTCTAGTGTAAAATAAAACTCGCTTCCCTCACCTTCTTTGGACTTTACTTTGAGCTCTGAATCCATCATCTGTATATATTGGCTACTTATAGAGAGACCTAACCCTGTACCTCCAAACTCTCTACTAATGGAGTTATCTGCCTGTGAAAAAGCCTGAAAGACAGTTGCTTGTTTATCTTGAGCTATACCGATACCGCTATCTAGTACCCTAAAAGATATTTTTGCTATTTTTTTAGAGAGTGAATCTAGTGTAATTTTGACACTAACTTCACCCTCAGATGGTGTAAATTTCACAGCATTACTTATAAGATTATTTATTACCTGTTTGAGTCTTTGGATATCACATTCCACAAGAGTTGGTATAGTTGTATCTATATATATATAATAGTTAAGTGATTTCTTTTTAGAGAGTGAAGAGAATGTAGAGACTGTAGCTTCCATCTCTTTAAAGAGATTTGATTCTGTTTTATAAAGAGTGAGACTACCATTTTCTATTTTTGAGAAGTCAAGTATATCATTTACAACACTTAAAAGAGTCTGCCCACTTTTATGGATGATATCTACATATCTTTTAGCATCTTTATCTAGATCTTTCTTTGTTAAGACATCAGTAAACCCTAGTATACCATTGAGAGGGGTTCTTATCTCATGAGACATGTTAGATAAAAATGAAGATTTAGCTGATTCTGAGGCATTAGCTTTTAAGATGGCATTTTCAAGATTTGTAATGTCATATAGATTGATTATATATGCATCGTCTATATTTTTCACCATAACATTAAAGGTACGAACTACACCATCTTTTGTAAGCATTTTAGCTTTTCTATCATGGTCAGTTTTATCTTGTGCTGCATCATCTATCCAGTTTGGATATTTAGATGGATAGATATATCCATCCTCCTCTATAAATAGATTACAGATGCAATCATGTTGATTTTTGAAGTCTTCAAAGTTTTTAAAATCAAAATAGTGAAAAAGCTTTTTATTGGCATTTAGCATGCCATCAGTTTTTGATGAAAAAAGTACAATACTATCTTGATTGTCAAAAATGGCCTTTATGAGCTGCTCTTTCTCTTTGAGCCTTTTTTTTGATTCTATCTGTTTAGTGACATCTTGTCTAATGGCAATAAACTCTTTAATCATACCCTGAGAGTCAAATATAGGCATGATAGTGGCGTTTACATAGTAGATGAAGCCATCTTTTGCCCGGTTAGAGATAAGCCCTTTCCATGTCTTTCCACTTAAAATAGTCTTCCACATCTTCTTAAAGATAAACTTTGAGACTTGTGGATCTCGTACGATGTTATGACTCTGTCCAAGCATCTCATCACGGTTGTATTTACTAATCCGGCAAAAATTATCATTCACATATATAATAGTTCCATTAGCATCGGTCTTAGAGACTAAGGAGGACTCATCAACAACATCTTTATACTCATTTAATAGCTTTAGGTTCTCATCAAGCTCAATGCTTGTCTGTTTTATAAAGTGTGTGAGTGCATTAAAAGTACTATTGTCTAGGTTATTATCATTTGTTCTCTCTTTGAACTTCTTGACTTTTTTAGAGTTTTTTATCGCTTCAGAGAGAACTAAAATAGTTGTTGTACAGTTAAGAAGTGCATTATCTCCTGTGGTACTATAAAACTCTCCATATGTAAAAAATCCAGCAGTCGGAGCGATAGACTCAAACTGTTTAAACTCATTTTCCAAGACCTTACCAAGAAGTGTTTTCCTTGCTATACAGGAGTAGATAAATATAGCTTCAGCAGGATTTTTGTGAATACTGTTGCTGATGATAGTAGAACCACTAATGACACTAGAGGCATTGGAAAAACCGAACTGTACTTTTTGACCCTCTTTAAGAGGACCTGCAAAGATTATCGAATTACCATCAACTGTCATAGGTGTTCGTGATACTACCGTTGAACCCTCTTTAAAGAGTAGTTGAAAGTTTGAAAGTTCAGCAGAAGAGTCGTCAAATATCTTATCTCCTAGATAACGTTTAAAGATGAGTGCTGCATCTTCATCATCTATTTTTTGTACTATATTTCCATCTGCAGCAGTGATGGTAAACTCTTTACCGATAGGAGTCCAGTTTAGGTTATATCTGTTGTCTGCAAAAAGTTTTTTCCCTGAGAAAGAGACACCAACTGCACCAGAGTTATATATCTTAGTACCTAAAAATATATATGTCTTTTTGAGTTCAAAGTTGTCTCCTGCAAGCCCACCTGCAATAATCAGCTTTGGATTACTCTGTTTTATACCTTTTATAAAACCCTCATAGTCATGACCTGTTAAGCCTTCACTTAAAACTATAGCGGCTTTTGTGTGTTTAGATGAGAGAGAACTTGAGAGTACTTGACCCTCTTTTTTGTTTATATTTTTAGCATATGCTGTTTTAAGTTTAGTCTGTGTAAAGAGAGTTATGCTTATGACTGTTGAGTTATCATACATCTTAGCATGTGTTATCTCACCAGCAGTTGTTGTTCCTATCACTTGAGCATTTGGAAAGTCTTTATGTATCTTTAGAAGAAGTTTTTCTATTTTTCTCTTGTCTGTTAAAGAGGTAAAGATCTGAATAAGCTCAGAAAAATAGTGCTCTTTTTGAAGCTTCTTTTTGACTCTTTTATACTCATCTTTGTCTGAAAGTAAAAATGATAGGTGTTTCATAGTATCTGCCTTTAAAGGTATTGGTTTACAAGGTTTGTGAGTGCTCTCTCATCAAGTGCACCAGAGAGACGGTGAACTTCTTTTCCCTGTTTAAATATAATAAGTGTTGGAATACTTCTTATCCCAAACCTAGCACCGAGTTGCTGTTCGTCTTCAGTATTTACTTTTACAAAAAGTGTCTTAAGTGGAAACTTTGTAGCAGCTTTTAGAAAGTTTGGTCCCATCATCTTACAGGGACCACACCAAGGTGCCCAGAAGTCTACGATAACAGGGATATCACTGTTGACTACAACTTCATCAAAGTTGGCTGTAGTAAGCTCTATAGGCTCTGTATCTAGGAGGGAGTTTTTACACTTTCCACAATTTGCTTTTTTATAACTATCTTTTAGTGGTATATTATTTACACTAAAACAGTGGGGGCAGACTACTCTCATCTTTATCCTTTAATATTTTATATGGCAACTCTATAAGTGTTGTGGTTGTATCATTTTCTGATGTGATTATAATATTTCCTTTAAGGTGCCCTGTTATGATTGTATGACACATGTGGAGACCCAAGCCTGTACCATTTTTACTCTTTGTGGAAAAATATGGTTCAAAGACTTTTTGTAAGATCTCTTTGTCAATACCTCCTGCATTATCCTTTATGGTTATGGCAACATGAGACTTTAACTTCTCTACTCCCACTGTTATCTCTCTGTTTTGAATCTTTATAGGTGAGAGCATAAAAGCATCAATAGAGTTCTTAATGATATTTATAATACTTTGAAGAAGCTCATTTTTAAAAGTATTTATAGATATACTACCTGCTACTTCGATCTTGTATTGGATGTTGTTTTGATGCATCTCCTCTTTTAAAAAGAAGATAGAGTTATCAAAGAGCGAGAGTATATTTATGTCACTGCTTTTTTTATTTGGTTTAAAATAGTCTCTAAAGTCATCTATAGTATCGGAGAGATAAGAGGTGGTGGTCTGAATCTTTTTAAAGGCTTCGTTTATATCTTCATTACTGAGTAAGTTTAGTTCTTGCTTGATTTTTAGGGTTGCCATAAGAGTGTTTATAAGTGAAAGAGGTTGTCTCCACTGATGTGCAATCATAGAAACCATCTCTCCCATAGCAGCACTACGTGAAGAGGCTAAAATCTTCTCTTGGCTCTGTTCTAGTCGTTTAGAATAGGTTATGTTTTCTCTAAAGATTATAAAACCTATATGTATACCTTTTGCATTGTACTCAGGAATAAGAGTACTTTTAAAGCAGATTTTATGCCCATGAGCACTTAGTGTACTCTCTTCAAAATCCAGTACTTTTAACTCTTTCATTGCATAAACTAGTTCCATTTGGCACTCTTTTGACATATGATACTTCTCATGAAAGAGAAAATTTTTCTCTAACAGTTCCTCTTTCTCATAGTGCAGTAGTTTTAATAGAGCTCTAGAGACATCAACAATGCGAAATGTTTTGTCAAATTTAATAACAAGAACCTTCTTATCTATAGTCTCTTTCTCTTTGATTAGTTCAGAATTTAATTCCTTTATAGTTTGTATATTTGCTTCTAAAAGAGCGTTAGTGTTAGCCATAATCGTCTGGTCTGTTAGTATAAGAGCAACAAGACCTTTCTCCTCATCAAAAGGAATTATGCTGATATCTTGCTGCATATACTCAAAACTAGAGTTATTAAGGTGGTTTATAGGTATGGGTATAAGGTATTTAGAGGTGCTAGCTGTGTAAAAAGTTGGTGTTTGAATACGAAGAGCTGTCTTTATTTTTCTTTTGAGTGTTTTACTGTTGATACTAGTAAAAACTTCATCAATCTTTTTATGTAAAATTGTACTCTCTTGTATACCTGTGTGAAGCTCAAGCCATTTATTATAGTGGTATATATTGAGCTCTTTATTGAGTACGATAATTCCATTGTCGATGTTAGCGACAATTTTTTTATCTATGTCAAGAGTTCTAATATGCTGTTGAGTTTTGTTTTGAGCCATTGTATTGATTCATCTTTGGTTAAGATAAAGATTTTTCCATGGATTTGTTGATCTTCAAAATTTAAGTCCGTATCGATGACTATCACTTGTGAGTAGTGTTGAAATGTAGCGGTTTTACTAATCTCCTGTGGAATAATTTTTGAAAGTGTTGGTAGAGAAAAACTCACTTCAGTATTCATCTCTTGAGAGAGTTTAGTTGTAAGTGAGGATGTTAAAACATTTGTGAGTTCTAGTATAGCATCATCTAAATCTTCACTATTCTCTAACTCTAAATGTTTTGCTAAGTTGTTAGCACTCTCTTGGTTAATAAAAAAAGCATTTTCACCACTAAAGTTTCCATTAAATGCTTGAGTAGAGAAAAAATAGCTTTCTCTTTTTAGTTCAGCAAATGTTGCAAGTAGTTCGTTTGTCTGCATAATTTTAATACGAGGAATACTTAAGGATGCAAAGGCGTCAAGCATGTCAGCTACAACGGCAGTTGCATTTCCATAAGCAACATTCATTAACTCTTGAAGGACATCTTTCTCATCTTCAGTTAAGTCAAATTTTGGCATCTAAATTGTTTCCAAGATTTCTTTCATTTTATCAGTATTGATAGGTTTTTGGACATGTAGTTTAGCACCCAAAGCGATAACTCTCTCTTTAGATTTGGTCTGTATATCAGCTGAGACTACAATTACTTTAGCATTAGGGTTGAGTTGAAGTAGTTTTGGAAGGGCTTGATATCCATCCATTTCTGGCATAGTGAGGTCAAGAAAGACTGTGTCAATACTCTCTATTTTCATTACTTCTAAGGCCTCAAGACCATTAGTGGCTTGAAAAACTTCAACATCTTCAATATTTGCTTTTAAAGACTTTAGAAGATTCAAGCGTGCAAGTTTAGAATCGTCTACTACAAGGTATTTCATCTCTATTCCCTAAAAGACTCTATGCTTTCAGCCATTCCAAAATCAGGATGCTTTCTTGGATCAAGTATCACCTGTGCTAGTTTATTATTATCATTGTTTATAATGATTGGTGCTAAAAAGTTGATAGTAGATTTTTCAAGAGGCTTTTGAATTATTAGTATATTGTAAACACTGATACTTGAGTCCTTATTTATCTCAAGTAGAACTTTAATATCAGAAGGGATATCAAAAGAGTACTCCCTAAGTGCATAAGGGTTAACTATCGTAAAAGAGATGTTTGCATTGTTCATATCTTTCATCGTAGAAAAAAGTGTGTCAATCTCAACTATTTCGATTTTTAATGTATCTGGGAAACCTAAAAGTTCTCCGCGAACGTTATAACTCATTATCAATCCTTTAAAATAAACCCTCTTGATATTTTAAATCAGTAGCGATTAAATAACAGACAGAGTTTTTAGTATTTGATATATTATAGCACTCTCCAATTCCAAAAGCAAACAAATCATCTTCTTTTACAATATTTGCCCCATCGCTCATATCGACTAATGAGAGACGACTATTCTCTAGAAGTCGTGCATCACGAATACCATTAAACTCTAACTCTATAGTGATCCAGTCGAAGGCACGAGCTGCATCCTGAAGAGCAAATGTGAGTTTCATTTGAAGGGGGTTGATTATATCTATTGAGCGGAACTCTGCATCTTTAAAGTGGTTAAACCTTTCTAAAAATGCAGGGATATTATTTTGAGTGAGTGGTTTCATAAGTTACGACCTATTGACAACCAACACACTCCATACTTCTGTCTTCTACATCGTTTGCAACTTCTGGTGACTGTGAACGGAGATAGTAAGTAGATTTAAGACCTAGTTTCCATGCTAGCATGTAGATCTCATTAAGGTAGCGACCACTCGCTTTATCAAGTGTTATAAAGATATTAAGTGACTGTCCTTGATCTATCCATTTTTGACGAATAGCAGCAGCTTTTATAAGCACTGTTTGGTTAAGATCATATGCTGGTGTGTAGTAAGACCAAGTCTCAGGTGAGAGTTTAGGAACAACAACAGGAATAAGACCAGAGAGATTCTCTTCAAACCATTTACGCTTAAATACTGGCTCTATAGCTTGAGTAGTTCCAGTTAAAATTGAGATAGAACTTGTAGGTGCAACAGCCATTAGATAACCATTTCTCATTCCCTGAGCTTTTACCTTAGAACGAAGATCATCCCACTCATATGTTGAAGCAAAAAGACCACCACGGTCAACAAGATTTATAACTTCGGCGTTTGCATGGTCTTGAGGAAAAATCCCTCTACTCCATTTACTTCCTGCAAATTCAGGGTAAGCACCTTTCTCTTTTGCTAGGTCTGATGAGGCTGAAATAGTGTTATAACAAACTGCTTCCATAACTTCATCTATCTTGTCAAAATGTTCTTGGCTTCCCCAAGTGATAGCAGATTCTGCTAACATCTGTGCTTCACCCATAACACCAAGACCGATAGAACGAGATCTCATGTTAGTTCGTTTAACCTTCTCAACAGGGTAGAAATTCAAATCTATAACGTTATCTAAACATCTTACAGCAGTTGGAACTATACGGTTGATATCTTCTTTAGTATTTACGCGAGAGAGATTTATAGATGCAAGGTTACAAACAGCTGTTGCACCATCTACTTTCTCTTTCTCTACTACAAAGATTGGAAGACCACCAAGTGAGTCTAACGCTGTTACTTTTTTAGCAGGTTTAGAGATACCACTATCTACTGTTACCATCTCCTCTTCTTCATAACTAACGCTATCGCCATTTTCAAAGATAAACTTTATCTTGTAGTGGTTAGGCTGTGTGTTTTGAAAGATTTCAGTACAGAGGTTTGAACTACGGATGATACCAAAGTGATCATTTGGGTTAGCACGGTTAGCATTATCTTTAAAACAGAGAAAAGGTGAACCAGTCTCAAAGTAAGAAGTAAGGATTTTTTTCCATAGATCTTTTGCTTTTATCTTCTCTTGTATAATAGACTCGTCATTTTCAAGCTCTTCATAACGTTTGCTAAATGCTTCACCATATAGTTCTGTTAGTTCTCTTGTATCATAAGGATCAAAAAGAGTCCAGATAGCATCTTGCTGAACACGCTCCATAAAGAGATCATTTAACCACATTGCAGGAAAGAGATCATGTGCACGACGGCGCTCTTCACCAGAGTTTTTCTTTAGATCAAGAAAGTCATTTATATCTATGTGCCATGGTTCCATATAGACAGCAATAGCGCCTTTTCTTGTTCCTAACTGATCAACTGCAATAGCAATGTCGTTTGTTATTTTAAGAAATGGTACTGTTCCCCCCGCTGCATTTTTATGTCCATCTATAAAACTACCCATTGATCGAATACCAGTCCAGTCCCAACCGATACCTCCACCAAATTTAGAGAGCATAGCCATCTCTTGGTAAGAGTCAAATATACCTTCGATGTTGTCAGGTGTAGAACCGATATAACAAGAGCTAAGTTGGTGTCTAGTTGTTCTGGCATTTGAGAGTGTTGGAGTAGCAAGCATAACTTCAAATTTACTTATCATGTTATAAAATTTGATAGCCCACTCTGTACGGTTCTCTTCACGCTGTGCTAAGAACATAGAGATAGCCATAAACATATGCTGAGGAAGCTCTATAGGATTTGCAGTTTTATCTTTTATAAGGTATCTGTCATAAAGAGTTTTAACACCAAGGTAGTTAAACTGAAAATCACGCTCAGGTACGATGTGCTTTTCAAGTTCATCAAGATCATACATCTCTTTAAGTCCAAGAAGTATACGTCCCTCTTTTTCACCTTTTTCAAAGTACTTAGAGAGTTTACAGTAACCTGTAAAACCATTTACTTGATGATAGAGGTTAAAGATGAAAAGACGTGAAGCAACGAAAGTCCAGTTTGGCGCATCGATGTCTATCTTGTCCACCGCTGTTTTTATAAGAGTCTCTTGAATCTCTTTAGATGTTATACCATCACGAAAGTGAATCTGTGCATCAACTTCAAGTTCACTCTGGCTTACGTTAGTTAGCCCTTTGACTGCTGCTGAAGTATATTTTTGTATTTTAGAGATATCTAGTGGTTCTGTTCTGCCATTTCTTTTTATAACTGTTATCATTAATTGTTTCCTAAAAGAGAAAATATTTTTAATTTCTCACATAATTATTTCTAAAATAATTACATAAAAAATCGTGTTTAAAGTAAGGTAATTCTATCGAAAGTATAGTTCAAAAAAGTTTAAATACAAAGAAATAATTGCCTAAATTTTAATAGATGAAGAAGAAGAAGTGAATATATAATTTTAGTTAATATTTAGCATAACCAAGATGGCTATGCTATACTATTTTTACTGTTATTTAAAAACACGTTTAAAAATATTGTCTACGTTTTTTGTGTAGTAGTCGTAGTTAAAACACTCACGAATTTGCTCTTCGCTAAGTGAGTTACGTAACTCTTCATCAGCTAACAAGTGGTTAAGGTAGAGTGACTCACCATTTTCATTTGTAGTAGCACGACCACCTTGAATCTCTTCCCATACTTTCATAGCATTACGCTGAACGATACGGTAAGCATCCTCACGGCTAACACCTTGAAGTGGTAACTCAAGTAAAACACGTTGTGAGAAAACAAGTCCACCTGTTAGGTTTAGGTTTTTCATCATGTTCTCAGGAAATACTGTAAGGTTTGCGATAACGTTATTCATACGGTGAAGCATAAAGTCCATAGTGATGAAAGCATCTGGTAACCAGAAACGCTCAGTAGATGAGTGAGAGATATCACGCTCGTGCCATAGTGCTACATTTTCCATAGCAGGTGCAGCATATGCTCTAATCATTCTAGCTAAACCAGTAATGTTTTCTGTAAGAATAGGATTACGTTTGTGTGGCATAGCAGAAGATCCTTTTTGACCTTTTGCAAAGAACTCTTCAGCTTCATATACTTCCGTACGTTGAAGATGTCTTACTTGAACTGCAAACTTTTCTACTGAAGAAGCTAGTAGTGCTAAAGTTGTTGCGAGTCTCGCATAACGATCACGATGAACAACTTGGTTTGAACATGGCTCAGACTTAAGACCTAACTCTTCCATCGCATACTCTTCTAACTCTAATGGTGCATGAGCAAAGTTACCCATCGCTCCAGAGATCTGACCAACTGCGATAACATCCATAGTCTGCTCAAGATTTAAAAGGTGACGAGCTACTTCGTCATACCATACAGCTAGTGTCAGACCAAAAGTAATAGGCTCACCGTGAATACCATGTGAACGTCCAACCATAAGAGTCATCTTATGTTCTTCTGCTCTAGTTTTGATAGACTCCATAAGTGTTTTCACACCATCGATAACAATGTTAAGTGAGTCTCTCATTTGAATTGCTACACCAGTATCAACTGCATCTGAAGATGTCATACCGTAGTGAAACCATCTTGACTCATCACCAAGGCTTTCAGATACACTAGTGTTAAAAGCTATGAGGTCATGCTTAGTAACTGCTTCTATCTCTTCAATGCGCTCTACTGAGAATGTTGCATTTTTAACTATCTTATCTGCATCTTCTTGAGGAATTTTTCCAAGTCTTGCCCAAGCTTTAACCGCTGCTTTTTCTACTTCAAGCCATGCTGCATATCTTGCATGTTGTGTCCACTTACTTGCCATCTCTGGACGT
>Ga0256826_1001150_pt1 | contig 16372 bp, 14 predicted proteins | sample CV79metaG_FD_185975 | JGI IMG/M metagenome (GOLD analysis project Ga0256826, IMG submission 185975) | Hydrothermal vent microbial communities from East Pacific Rise, Pacific Ocean - CV79 | ecosystem: Environmental > Aquatic > Marine > Hydrothermal vents | place: Pacific Ocean: East Pacific Rise...
TAAAAAAACCTATGGCAGCACCTGCTATCAATAATACTGAGTAAATTATAATCTCAGTCATTTGTAAATAATTTAAAAGTTCAAGTTTGGGAAGGCGTAATAACGATATTGGTTTTAATATAAAAACCGCACAATCCTCGGAGTTGTAAACCCCTGTAATGACATGAATAGGGCTGCCTGATTCCTCGAAAGTCCACTGACCGGTAAACCGATTTCGCTGTAAAGCGAATGAGGCCTTTTCTAATAATCTTAGAGCTTATCCCTAATTAGTATAATGTTGAATTTACATACTATTGAGAATTATGCGGAATATTTTTTTATATAAAGAACTTTGTTTTAATCTTTATGAGACATTAGCCGATAAAAAAAGATCTATTTCCTTTAACTGATCTGTCATTTCATTGTCTCTGTAATCAATATTATTTTTCAAAGATAAGGAATTATTTGCTAATTGCAAAGCGATCATGGCCAATAAATCTTGCTGATCGTTATAATGATATTTGCTACTATATTCATTTATCAGAATTTCAATATGTTCTGCTGATTTTCTGATAATCTCCTCTTCTTCTTCCGTTTTTATTTTTAATCTATATGGCCGATTAGCAATATTTACTTTTATTGTGAGATCGCTCATTAGATTATTTATTTAAAAGATTTAAACTACTGTCAATTTCCCGCACCAGTCCGTCAATAACGAATTTCGTTTTTTGCTTTTCCTCGTTTGAACTTATGGTTTTAATTATCTTTATCACATCATTTTCCTGTTTCAGATTTTCATTTGCTGCTTTTTCAGCATTCAATTCATCTTTTAATTCAGTATTGTGACGTTCTAAACGTTCGATTTCTTTTGTCAATTTTGTATTTTTATCCACTAGCAATTTGATTTTGTAATAGATACCCGAAATCATTGTACTAGTGTCTTTCATATACTTTAATTAACCAAATCTTGAATGCAAATATATAGGAGTTTATTGATTAATGCAAGACTTTAGTTATAGTAAAATGAATACACTTTAAAAATGAATAGTTGATTTTTGGTTGCTAGGCTTACCTTTTGTTTATTTTTTTATAATAATCTATTGTAATTTCTGCACGGTTTGTAAACATTCCATCACAAAAGTTTCCATATAATTGTGCTTGAGAATAAGTATCAAACGCATAAGGATGGATAAGGAAACCATAGCTTCTTATCCACTTATAGTTTTTTTCTGTTAATAAGTCATCATAATTATTGGGTTCTCCCGCTATACTTGGCCCTATTATTTGAGCTCTGTATTTTTTTGCCCATTCCAAGTTTTTAAAATAGGTGATGCTATCGTTTTTCATCATATTAGGATCTCCAAGCCATAACAAAAAACACGTAGGGACTTTACCGTGAAATTCCATGAACAAGTTTTTCAAACTTTTGGGTGAAAAAGTTTGGAGTATAATTTTGGCTGAAGTGTTCCCTATATTAACCATTCCATTTTTAGTAGTTACTGTATCACTTTGTGGGTGAGTAAGAATATTCCAACCTAATTGATCCAATTTATTAAATAATTCTTTTTCCACATTAGGAAATAATTGAGGCTCTTTAGTTTCAATATATACTCCCGGTCTATGGCCTATATCAGAAGTATCAACTACGTAATAAAGGCGATATTCCGTTCTACCATCCTTCTCGTATTTCTTGTATAACCTGTTACCAACAGAGTCTTTAGCAACTCTATATCCTTCAGCTATTCTTATCACATCTTCCAAAGTAGATATGCCAAGTTTTCCTCCAATATATACTTTTCTATTTGCGTTTAAATATATTTTCTTTTCCCCTTTTTCATCAAAATAGAATGCAACTTGTTTGGTTTCATTTACTTCAGCTACAGAGGAAAAAGCTATTTGAGAACGTTCTGGATTTTTTGTATTAAACCAAGAGCCTGCATCTAACAGTAGCAACTCTTCAAAAGTAAAATTATTAGCCGAAAGTTCTTTTTTTTCAGGATATACTTGTTCAATATTTGTAGTCCGAGTGAGTTGCATATCATGCAAAGCCAATAATACACCATCTTTGCTTCTCTGTATATCCACTTCTAAATAATCGGCCCCAATATTTCTTGCCCACAAGTATGCTGCTTCAGTTTCTTCAGGTGTGTGAAAAGTAGATCCTCTATGGGCAATAACTATATTTTTAGGTATAAATATCTTCTTTACGATGTTTTCTTGGCAAGAGAGTAAAAATACAGAGCTGAAAACAATAAAAAGCAACACTTTAGTCTTGATCATTTTTGGAGAGTCTTTATGATTGTAAAAATTTAGGTCTTTTTAAAGTCAATAACAGTAAAAGAATAGAAATGGAAGATGCTGCAATCAGCACGTAAAAACCACCATCCCATCCATAAGTATCAACTATGTGACCCATGGCAATATTGGCAAAAACTGCACCACCCAAATAGCCAAATAAACCTGTAAATCCTGCGGCTGTTCCGGCTGCTTTTTTGGGTACTAAGTCAAGCGCATGAACACCTATTAGCATAACCGGTCCATATACCAAAAAACCTATGGCAAATAAGGAGATATTTATTAATAATAAACTTTGAGAGAACCAGTAAACGATAGTAAAGACCAGTACTAAAAACATATAGATAATACTTGCCGGTGCTCGTTGGCCATTAAATACTTTATCGCTAATCCAACCAGCTAATAAAGTGCCCGGAATACCGGCATATTCATAAAAAAAGTAGGCCCAACCACTGGTTGAAATGTCAAGCCCTTTGGTTTCAGATAAGTAGGTAGGAGCCCAATCCAAAACGCCATAGCGAATTAAGTATACAAAAGCATTAGCAAAGGCAATATACCATAAAAACTTGTTAGCAAATATATATTTTAAAAAAATCTCTTTTCCACTTAACTCCTCCTCAGATTTTATTTGGTCGTAGTCTTCGGGATAATCATTCTTCCATTTTTCAATAGGAGGTAAGCCACAGCTTTGAGGAGTATCTTCCATTAGGAAGTATACAATTACGGCGATAACAAGTGCAATAAATCCAGGGAAGTATAAAGCACTATGCCAATCGTTAAAAATTGCCAAACCCAAAATAGCTAAAGGACCAATTAAACCACCTCCTACATTATGAGCTACATTCCAGATAGACATTTTTGTACCTCTTTCAGTTGTGGAAAACCAATGTACCATAGTTCGGCCACAAGCAGGCCAGCCCATTCCTTGAAACCAACCATTAAGGAATAAGATGATAAACATTGTCATGGTAGATCCTGTAAATAAGGGAATCCAACCCATAAATATCATGGTGAGAGAAGATAATAACAAACCTAAGCTCAAAAACACTTTTGAATTACTTCTGTCGCTAATACTACCCATTAGGAATTTACTAATACCATAGGCGATACTAATAGCCGACAAAACCCAACCCAGCTCTGTTTTTGTATAGCCTTGTTCAATCAGATTGGGCATTATCAACGTAAAATTTTTACGAACCAGATAATAAGCTGCGTAGCCAATAAATATTCCAAAGAATACTTTCCAACGGTGTTTTCGGTACGCATCATCTACTTGATGATCTGGTAATGGGCTGGTAGCCTTTTTGGGTTTCAGAAAACCTATCATAGATTATTATTTGGTGATTAACAGCATTTGCCTTGACAGGCCCTCAGCTGATTTTATTTCCACTACATATATCCCATTTATAAGAGGTAGATTAAACTGTTGGCGTAAACCACTTCTTAGATTTTTTTGATATATAATTTCGCCAACTTGGTTAATCAACCTCATTGAGCCTCTATTTATTTCTTGATTTAATTCAATAGTAAAGTTTCCGTTTGAAGGATTGGGGAAAATATCAAAGAGAGGAGTTTCTATTTTGTGCACTCCAGTGCAATTAAGTACAGTTATATAATTACTTTTCACTGTTTCTGTCGATTTTTCATCATTCCAAACCAATAATGACACATCATAAACTCCTTCGTGACTATAGGTTACGGTAGGCGATACTTCGTTACTCTCCTTTGGGTCTCCTCCCTCAAAATACCAAGAATAAGAATTAGCCCCAATACTATTATTATAATACTTGACACTTTTGTTCTCACAGACAGTATCACTAAGGGCATAAAAATCGCTGTGTAGCTTATTTTCAACACAAAAATCTATTTCTATTTGGTGCCCAAAATTTGCTGCTTCACCCAATATTTCACCCAAATTAGAATTTATTAAGACGAAACCTCCTCCATTTTGAATTCCATCATTACCACTATCCACCATAATGAATCTATAACAACCCAGAGCCAAACAAAATTTCTCTTGAACAAAAACATTACTTTCATATGCTTGGCTTGTTTGAACCACTTCTCCATTTTTATTAATAATTTTCCAAGATATTTCTTCTCCGGCATCATCGGTAGTCAATTGCAAATCTATATTATTCCCAAAGCTTGAATAATCCGTTTCAATGATATTATCCACTGTATTATCATCTTCATTACCCAGTATATCAACCGATAGCGTTAGATGATGCCAAAATTCATCGGGAATTATTTGATCTAAAACAAAATAACTGGTATCTCCACGGGCAATTATTCTTTCCAATTCATATTCTACAAATGGTGCATCATCTATTTGAAGCCTTGCAGTAATACCTAATAAATTTTGGAAACCGGTATTCTTGATGATAAATTTTGTTTGCAAAGTATCTCTGCTACAATTAATTCCACTTGGAGAAATAAACTGATCAATAGCAATATCGTGGTTATAGTTAACATGAATAGTTTTTACTAAAGTATCATTTTGCTGGCATTCATCCTCTTCACCATTAGGCTGCGATATGAATGCTTGCATAGAATAAACACCATAATCTAAATAAAGGGGAGATAAAGTAATATGGGCTGTATCGAACATATTGATATGGCCAAGCCATTTCTTAGTAACAAGTTCACCATTATTTATTCTATACGATATTTCCAATGACTCCAAACTTTGATTCCCCATATTCCTAAATACAAAAGTAGGAGATATTTCCTGAGGCCCACCGTACTGTTCATCTGGCTTTTCAATAGAAAGTAATACAGCATTCAGCTCATAGTTGTTATCAACTAAATAGAACCCATTTAAAGAATCAGGTGCTGCTCGCAAAGGGTCAAGCCAATCCATCAGTCGGTTATTTTCCTGACTACCATAATCCCAGCTTGTTGAAAATTTTCCATACCAATCAGAAGTAAGGCTGGTACAGCTGGCAAATCCACCATGCAATTGGCCAATTATATAATGTGAGCTGTTGAATAATGGCGATCCCGAAGAGCCCGGCTCTGTAGTCCCTACATCCCATTGTTCTATTTTCCAATGTGAGCCTTCCAGTCCTTGAGTTCCCAAGTATTTATCGGACACACAGGGATTATTATCAAAAGATATTTTTTTAATATCACCTTTAGGATGGTGGATACAAGCGGAATGTAAAGAAGGTTCATCAGTTTTTTTCCAACCATTATAATACACATGATAATCCAAAGGAGGAACAACAGATAGTTCTACCAAACAAAAATCAGATATTGTATTTGAAGCTCTAAGAGTAGAATACTGTACAGATTGACAAGTTGGTCCTACTTCGTTATCGCAATTTGGACTTTCGTAGTTAAACATAATAATCCAAGTATTTTCTCCTCCTTTACAGTGGTTGGCAGTTAAAAAATAGGGCGTTCCATCTTGAGCAGTATTATTAATCATAGAGCCACTGCATTTTCTTGCATTATTTGAAGTAAGCACCATGGCCACTCCTCGTTTTTCATTTTGCCACTCATCCCCTTCCGGACAATTAACGTTTACATTACATTCGCCCGAACTGCCATATCCCTTATTAAAACTAGCATAAAAATCCTTATAAGCATGAATAACATAGCTAATCTCCAATTGACCTTGCCCCTTATATTTTGCTGGTTCATAATACTCAATAATACAGCGTTCGCCTCTAACCGGAATTGTTGCAAAGCCACCATCTGGTTTATGATTATCTTTAGTAAAACTACCAATTACGTGCGTTTTTTGAGGATTGTATAAAAATAGAGTAGCGCCCTCGGGCATATAAAATTTCTTATAAATAAGATTAATGGAGAAAGCACCATAGGAAATAATTTCTAAACGCCATATCCTGTCACCATTTGGAAGAACATCCCATGTACCCGAATTAAGCAAACTATAATCCACAGCTATATCTTTTCCAAATCTCCAAGGGATATCAGGATCATTTTCGTCTATTTCATCTTCCATATATAGTGTTTCTAAATCTATTTCAGGCAAAACTCTATAATCAATAATAGACTTTAGGCCTTCATTTTTAAAACTATATGGCTCTCCACCATGGCTTATTTGCGCATAGGAAGAGAATGAAAAAAGAACTAAAATAAAAACTATTATAGTGTTTTTCATCTTTAAATAAATCCTACTTTCTTCACTTATAAAGACAACAAGATATAAAGGCCTACCTAGTAAAATTATTAGGCACAGCAATCATGTTACTAGTAAAAAAAGTAGTATCAAGTTTAGGTTACTCTTGCACTCAAAGAGTAATGTATTAGTACTCATCAAACAAATTGTTTAACTTTGCATAAACAATCTATAGAGCTTATACTGAAAACTTCAAAAAATGATTCAAAAACAGAATAAAAAAAACAAATTGAAGAGACTATTATCAGTTTTATTGGTCATCTTAAGTTTATCTTCATTCGCTCAAATAGAAGTATCACCAATGGTTGGCTACTTTTTTGGAGGAAGTACAAATTTTTATGAAGGAAGCATAAAAATTAAAGATAATATTAATTATGGCCTACATTTAGGCTTTGATATGGGACATCATAATGGCATTGAATTTTCCTATTCACTGAGTCCTACTATTGCTCAATGGAGACCTAGCTTTAATTATAATGATATTTTACCGGCCAGAGATTTTAATTTGAATACTCATACTTTTTTATTAGGAGGTTTAAAAGGTATTCCTTTAGCCAATGATAATATGATTGGTTTTGGAGGCTTTAAGCTTGGGGCCATCATGTACCATCCTACTAATTCAAATCAAGTTAACATAAGCGATGTTTGGAGATTTATGGTAGGGATAAACGCCGGTATAAAATTCTTTATTAATGATATTGTGGGTTTAAGAATACAAGGAAATATGTATATGCCTTTGTATTTTAACGGAGGTGGCTTTTATTGTGGAATTGGCTCTGGAGGAAGTAATTGTGGCGCAAGTGTAAACAGCACTGTTGTTATTTTTGAGGGTGATTTAAGCGCTGGCTTAATTTTTAAATTGGGTCAATAGGGCTTTAAATTTTACTGATTTATAGCAAAATACACTTTTAATATAACAATTTTATGATTTGGCTAATTGGTAATTACAAATGGTTTATACTATGGAAGTAAATATTTACAAGAGCTTAAACAGAGTTTGTATTTCTCTTTAAAATGACTAAAGAATAGACATATCTTTACATGAGAATGCTTAAATATACAGCTTAATATAAAAGGAAAAATAGCGCGCACAAAATTATGATACAATACCATTTTAATAGAGACTTACAAATACTAGAAGTAACATACGAAGGAGAAATAAGTGCTGATGATATCATTAAACACTCATTGTATATAGCTAATAATAAAGAGCTTCCCAGAACACTCAATATCCTTACCGATTCAACCAAAGCTCGTCATACTTTTAGCCTTTCAATAATTAAAGAACTGTTACAATATGTGGAAAAAAGCTTACAGAATTACGATTATATCAAAGATGCTTTTATACATTCCAAACCAGTAGAAACAGCTTATTCTCATATATTTGAAAAAGAAAAAAAGCACATTAATTATTCGCATAGAATCTTTTCCACTAGAAAAGCTGCACTTAATTGGTTGAACAATTAATTATCATGAATCAATATAATTTACGACTCCTCGCTGTTTTTTTCACGTATTGTTTGCTAATACATACAACAAATGCTCAATATTTACAAAAAGCAGACAGCTTAGAATTATCGTTGAATACTGCCGTTACCTCCAGTAAAAAAATAGAACTATTATTAATGCTTTCGGCAGAATATAAAAAGTATGATGCCGAAAAAGCAATAGAATATTCAGAAAAATCTTATCAATTATCTTTAAAAGCTAATAATAATAAGGGTTTAATTAAATCCATGATTTCTAAAGCACAAATCTATTGGTCTGTTACAGACTTTAAAATGGCAATGCACTTTGCTCAACAAGCTTTAGAAAAATCTGAAAACTTGAACATGAGTCAAGAACTAGCTTTATCTCTTCAAATAAAAGGACTTATATACATAGAATTAAGCAATTTTGATAAAAGCTCAGACCTATTCTTTAAAAGTTTAAAGATCTACGAACAAATTAATCACAAGGAAGGAATATCAAAATCTTTAAGCTATATAGGTTCCGTATTTATGCATCAAAATAATTATGATAAAGCATTAGAATATTATTTTAAGTCTTTGAACATAGCCAAGGAATTAAACAATCTAAATGGCATAGCTCGTGGTTTAAATAATATTGCTGTGGTATATGAAGCCATGCAGAATTACAATAAGGCAGGGAGTTATTTTCAGGAAGCCAGTGACATAAATAAAAAGTTGGGGAACAAACGCTGGGAAGCCATCAATTATATGAATTTGGGAACCATTAACCTCAGATTAGAAAAGTATCAATTATCTCTTCAGTACTTTCAAAAGGCTTATACAATCTTTAAAGAATTGCAATCCATTATACTACAAGCCCGTTGCCATGCTAATATGGCAAATTATTATCTTGAAATAGGGGAAAATGATTCCAGTTTAAAATATGCTCAAAGGGCAATTATAGAAGGGCAAGAAAATGATATAAAGCAAATTGTATATGATGCATCTAATATCATGCAGCAAGTCTATTTGCAACTTGGCAACAAGAAAAAAGCTTATGACTATCTTCTTTTACAATTTCAAGTAAAAGATAGTTTAGTTTTAATGGAAAACAGAGCAAAGATTGCCAAGCTGGAATTACAATACAAATTTGATAAGAAAGAACATATTGAAAAGATAGAACAACAAAGAAAAGATCTCATTATTCTCATTGTCATTATCAGTCTGTTATTGGCCCTTATTATCATAATATTAATTCTATCTCGACTTAAATCTAAAGCAAAAAACGCACTCCGTATTCAAGAAAAACTGGAAAATGAATTAGCCTTTAAAAACAAAGAAATGACAACTAATGTTATGTCATTAATGAAAAAGAATGAAATACTTTCTGCTATTTCCAGCAAACTCATTATTATAAGGAACAAAGCCGTGAAAGATGAAACTAAAGATGCTATTTATAATATTTCAAAAGAGATACAAAAAATTACAAATAAAGAAATATTGGATGAATTTGAACTGAGATTTAACCAAGTACACACACAGTTCTATAAAAAGCTTCTTGAGCAATATCCGGATTTAAGTCCTAGCGAACAAAGGTTGTGTGCATTTTTACGCCTAAATATGACCAGTAAAGAAATTGCTGAATTAACAGGACAACAAACCAGCTCATTAGAAACTGCTCGCTATCGTTTACGTAAAAAACTTGGCATTAACAATTCTCAAACTAATTTGGTCAATTTTCTCTCCCAACTGTAAATGAACCGATTACATTCCTTGTTCAGGTTTTGTACAGGTATTATCATTGACAATCCCAGTTTTTGTTCAGGCAAAATATTTGCACTCCTGTACATACTTTAAGATTTTTGCGAAAATATTTTAAAGTATGAAAATTCAAGAAAAAACCAAAGAAGCTTCAAAAACAAATATTGAAAATCCCATAGAATTAGAGGACCTACTAATTAAAAGAAAACTCCAAAACAAGGTGCTGAAAAAAATTGCTAATCATTTGGTAAAAGAAAGAAATGAAATCAAACAAAAAATTAATAAAGAAATATTTATAAATAAAACAACAGCATGATGAAAAATCTATTCTTATTGATAACCCTTCTGAGTATGGGCTTGGTGTCGTACACACAAATAACTTTCGAAAATGATTATGATGGAGGGATTAATGATGCCGATGAAGGCTTTTGCATGAAACAAACCTCAGATGGGGGCTATATTATGTCCGGAGCAACTTGGATTAATGATAATGCTTGGTATGATATTGCCTTAGTAAAGGTTGATGAAGAAGGAAATTTTCAGTGGACCAAGACTTTTGGATACGGATCGGGGAATATAGAAGTGGGATACGGTGTAGTTGAGACAGAGTCTGGTGGATTTATGATAGTAGGAGGAACAGATGGTATCACTGAAAACAACGAAGTTTTGGCTATTTGTACCGATGCTTCAGGTAATGAATTATGGTCTAATCACTATGGCGGAAACAGCGAAGACTATGGTCATGCTTGTGACAATACAAATGATGGAGGTTTTATTATTGCAGGTGCAACAAGCAGCTTTGGAGCTGGAATGGATGATGCTTACTTGATAAGGATTGATGCCAATGGCAACGAAATATGGTCTGCAGCTTATGGAACTGCCCAATTTGATTATGCATCCAGCGTTATACAAACAGAAGACGGTGGTTTTGTAGCTGCCGGATCATCAAACGGAGATGCTTTTATATTTAAAACCGATGGAGATGGGAATGAATTGTGGACAAAAATATATGGTGGAACAGCAAACGACGAAATATTTTCAATTAAACAAACCAACGATGGTGGCTATATTGCTGCCGGAAAGAACATGAGCGAAGGAGCAGGAGATTACGATATATGGTTAATTAAATTGGACGCTAATGGAGAAATGACTTGGTCTCAATTATATGGAGGGGAGAAAAAAGATCAAGGATTCTCTGTTTCTATTTGCACTGATGGTGGATACTTTATTGCAGGGTATACCGAAAGTTTTGCACATGCAGAAGAAGATTCGGATACTTATTTAATTAAAACAAATTCATCCGGAATGGTACAATGGACCAAATCATATGGTAATATAGCCGATGATGGAGCCAAATCAGGTGTACAAACAGCCGATGGTGGTTTTGCTGCATTTGGCTATAAGTATGTTACTGGTCAACAACTCAATTTCTATCTGGTTAAAACAAGCCCCGATGGTCTTGTACAAACAAACTCAATTGCAAGCAATCAAAAATCAATAAATATTTTTCCCAACCCTGTACAAAATACTGCAGTAATAGAATTCTCAAATCCTAAGAACAAAAGTTACGACTTAATAATAAGTAATATCAGTGGGCAAATAGTAAAAAGAATGTATGCCATATCTAATAATGAAGTGATTATTGATAGAAGTAATTTACCTAATGGAATGTATTTACTTGAATTAATTGGAAATCCATCATTCAGAACAAAGATTATTATTAACTAATCCTGACATTTAGCAGCAATATTTATGGCTAGTTTATTATTATGATATTCCTATAGTAATTTAGTATCCATATTTTTAATAATACTCTCTTGCGCAAATAATACCTTAATTATGAGTTTATTAGGAATAGAACAATGAACACCTTCTGCCCTTCTTGTCATTTTTCAAACAATTTGTTCAAAGGTTAAACTTAGGTTAATGTGACATTATCCTAAAGATATATTTTATAATTTTGGTGCGTAAATGCTCCTTTATGAATAAAAAACAAATTCAAATAATTATTACTTTTAGCTTTATAGCCCTGTTGGGAACAGCTATAATACAGTATTATTGGATAAAGAAAATATATCAACAAAACCATTTACTATTTAACCAGAACACAAATAATGCATTAAAATATGCAATTCAATCCCTTGACCAAGAAGAAAACATGTTCTATTTCAATGGTTCAATACCATTCGCATCAAATCATGTAAATCAGAGAATTACAGTAAACGCTAATTCAAATAGCCAATTTTTTAAGGTAACCGCTTGTGTTAGTGACGTGAATAAGGAAAAAGAAACTCTTACAAGAAATATTGCTGTTAGTGACAGCGAATATGAAGACAGCATATTTGAAAGTTTAGTTTTTGTTAATAGCTCTCCTCAGAAACGAATTGAAATAATTAATACTGATGGAAGCGTTAACGTACTACCTGATAGTATAAATACAAATACATTTGTTCATGTAAGTATCAATCATGATTCTATGGCGAAGTATCTGGAATCCAAATCTGATAGCTTAATTAAGCTACTAAAATACCGAAGTATTGATTTGGAGAAAGAAAACAAGGAAATGGAAGCTACTGTAGAACAATTAGTTTGGGAGATGGATAAATTCTCAAGGCCCTTTGCAGATAATTTACCAATTGGAACCATAAAACAAGTACTAAGTAAAACTATTGAAGAATATCAATTACCACAAGAATATGAATTTGCTATCTATTTGGATGAAGATAGTTTGCTCTATTCTTCTGAAGCTTATTCAGAGGAATATACAAGCTTTACCTACGAAGCTAAATTATTTCCTTATGAACTCATTTCCAGAAATCAATTTATCAGAATCCAATTTCAAAAGAATCCACTGTATATCAAGCTGTTTGTTCCCATATCCTTATCCTTGGCTTTTACTATTATCTTATTTTTAGGATTTCTTCTCATTATTAAAAACATGATGCATCATAAAAATATATCAGAAATGAAAAGTGATTTTATTAATAATATGACGCATGAATTTAAAACTCCCATTGCTAGCATTTCTTTAGCTTCTGACTCAATATTACTGCCGCCCATAATTAATAATAAAGAAAAAGTAGAATACTTTGCCGGAATGATTAAGAAAGAGAACAGGAGAATGAATAGATTGGTAGAAAAAATATTGCAAATGGCGCGTTTAGAAAACAAAGAGCTGGAATTAGATAAAGCCAAAGTGGATATCAATCAGATTATTCATACTGTGATAGAAAATACTCAAATGAAATTAGGCGACAAAGGATTGATAACATTTACTAAAAACACCCATCTTTCTACCATACTTGCTGATCAAGACCACATAACAAGTGTTATTTATAATTTAATTGACAATGCCATAAAATACTCCACCATACCCATTGAAATTCAAATAAGAAGTTCTGAAGCTAAATCCTTCTTTTGCTTATCAATTACAGATAATGGGAAAGGGATTGACAAAAAAGATTTACCTCATATTTTTGATAGGTTTTATAGAGTAGAGAGTGGGAACATTCATAATGTAAAAGGTTATGGACTTGGCCTAACCTATACAAAAGCCATTATTGACAAGCATGGTGGCCAAATTTTAGTTAGCAGCGAAATAGGTAAAGGAAGCACATTTGAAATAAGATTACCATTAAAAGTATTATAATAATGACGAGGATATTTTTATTAGAAGACGATAAAAGTTTTGGAGAAGTATTAAAAGCATATTTGGAAATCCACAAATTTAATGTGTTCTGGGTTCAAGATGGACAAGAAGCATTGGATAAATTCAATGTTGGAAAATTCGACTTTTGCATTTTAGACATCATGCTACCTAAAATAGATGGTTTTACCGTAGCACAAAGCATTCGTGAACAAGCCCCGGAAATCCCATTTATTTTCCTTACGGCCAAAACCCTGAAAGAAGACGAAGTGAAAGGCTACGAGTTGGGTGCCGATGATTATATTAAAAAACCCTTTGATTCCGAAGTTCTTATTTATAAGATAAAAGCCATACTGGGAAGAGGAGTGAAAAGAAAAGCTACTGACGAACATCTATTTGATATTGGAAATATTCATTTTAATTCCTTGATAAGAGAACTTACAATAAAGAATGAAAACAAAACACATCTGCTATCACCTAAAGAGGCACAATTGCTCCATCTTTTATTGATAAGAAAGAGTCAGGTACTGGAACGTCAATTTGCTTTAAACACTATTTGGGGAAACAATAATTACTTTACCACCAGAAGCATGGATGTTTATATTACCAAACTTCGAAAATATTTAAAAGCTGATAACAGAATACAAATTCTAAACATTCATGGGACAGGATATAGACTCATTTTTAATGAAGCTTAAACAATATACTTTACGTTAGGTCTTCTTTATTCAGCATTAAAAACATCAAAGCTTCTTTAATATGATTATTATAAATAAGATCTTTAGCGTAGCAAACTGTCATTAATTCTTTATTATTCATTCCAAATAATACTTCCTTAGGAAGATTGTCTTTCTGAAATTCCACCTTAGAAGGAAGCTTGTCTATACTTGCTAATTGTGCTAATTCTGCAGAGGAAATCTCTTTAATGTTTTTAATAAAATCAGGTATTTGGTCAATTCCTATACCTACAGAAGAAACAGGTTTTGGTATTTCGAATAACGATTCTCCACTAGTACGAACATAGTAGTTTCCTCCCATTCTCCCAACTAAATCAGCTAAATTTGGATCTATATGTCCATCGTCACCTAAAATATCTTCATCAATATGTATTCTGCTAACTTCACAAATAACTAAATTGCCGGCCCCTCCTTCTTGTCCCGTTTCAATTACTTGTTTCACAATACATTCAAACTGAATTGGAGATTCTTTTACCCTAAATGGTCTCACGGACTCAGATTTTAACATCGTAAAACCTGCTTTCTTAAACTCATTTACTCCTTTAGGGAAATCAGCACTAGCCAAACTCATTTGCTGAACCATATCGAAAGTAACCATGTTTATTACTACTTCAGGGACTTCGTTTACATTAAAAAATGTATGCTTATTGGTATTGTCCTTACCACGACGAGCAGGAGAAAATATGATAGTGGGAGGATTGGCTCCAAAAGCATTAAAAAAACTAAAAGGTGAAAGGTTTGGGTTTCCGTCTTTATCTATAGTACTTGCAAAAGCAATAGGCCTAGGGGCTATTCCTCCTAAAAGCGCATGATGCACTTCTTGGGTAGTACTTTCTTTGGGGTTTATTGTTAGCATCTATTTCTTATTAAAGAATTATAATTCGAAAAGCATCATAAGTTTTAAGATTTAGCAGGCAATACCTTACACACACTTTCGCCAAAACCAATTCTGCGGCCATCTTTTTCGCAATGGGCTCTCATAATAATGGTATCATTATCTTGAATGAATTTTCTTTCAGAACCATCATTCATTTTAACAGGCTTTGTTCCTTGCCAACTCAATTCCAGCATACTACCATACGAATCTGCCGTAGGACCACTAATAGTTCCTGAACCATACATATCGCCAGCTCGTACATTACAGCCATTCACTGTTTGGTGAGCCAATTGCTGATTCATATTCCAATACATATATTTATAATTGGAATTACTCACAACAGTTTCCTCAGCATTTTCTGGTTGAATAGCCACCTGAAGTTTAATATCTATATTCTTGTCTCCCTCAAATTGTAAATAAGGAAAAACAGGAGGATTTTGTTCAGGACCGGCTACTCTATATGTCTTTAATGCATCCAGAGTAACAACCCATGGAGAAATTACCGAAGCAAAATTCTTAGCCAAGAATGGACCTAATGGCACATATTCCCATTTCTGAATATCACGGGCTGACAAGTCATTAAAAATCACCATTCCGAAGATATGATTCTCTGCATCATCAATATTTACTCTATCGCCTAAATTATTTGCATTTCCAGTAATAAATGCCATTTCAAGTTCAAAATCAAAAAGTCGGCTAGGGCCAAATACCGGAACATCGCTACCCTTTGGCATGGTTTGCCCTGTAGGTCTGTGAATATTGGTACCACTTACCACTATGCTACTTGCGCGACCGTGATAACCAACCGGAATATGGCGCCAGTTTGGGAAAAGAGCATTATCAGGATCTCGAAACATAGTACCCACATTGGTAGCATGTTCTATACTGCTATAAAAATCAGTATAATCGCCTACTTGCACTGGCATTTCCATTTTAACTTCCTGAATAGGAATCAGATATTTCTGTACCATTACTTCATTATCACGCACTTCATGATTTGCCGACTGAAACAATTCAATCAATCGATTCCTCACACTTGTCCAAGCTTGATTTCCTAATTCTATAAAATGATTTAGAGTGCTTTTATGAAATATCGCCCCAGTTCCAAGTGGCAAGTCATCAAACCAACCATCTTCTCCCATTAGGGCTAAGTCGATTACAAAATCACCAATACGGCTACTGCAGTGCGTTTCACCATTAAAAGTAAAAACCCCAAATGGTATATTATGTATACTAAAATCAGTATTTTCCGGAATATCAACCCAAGTTGTTAGTCCATTTGTATTAAATATGTTTTCCATTGTTTTTGTTTTTTTGAAAAGAATTGAAAGGTTGGAAAGATAAAAAAAGTTGCAATGGTAAAAAAGTAATTTGTTTTCGATTTTTCACTATCAATAAACCACATAGACATGTATGAACACAAAAAATAAATAATTAACCTCTAACTTCACAAATTTTCTGCTTTAGAAACTTTCA
>Ga0256826_1001151_pt1 | contig 16361 bp, 16 predicted proteins | sample CV79metaG_FD_185975 | JGI IMG/M metagenome (GOLD analysis project Ga0256826, IMG submission 185975) | Hydrothermal vent microbial communities from East Pacific Rise, Pacific Ocean - CV79 | ecosystem: Environmental > Aquatic > Marine > Hydrothermal vents | place: Pacific Ocean: East Pacific Rise...
TTTTTATTTATCATTACACTTTATTTATTACAATCATTACGATTTTTTAACTATTTTAGTATTTACTAATTTATATACTTAGCTGTATTCTTTATTGAGTTACTATTTTATTAGTGATAAATTATTATTAACTTAAATTTATACTATGCTATAATGTTAAGATAGATATTAAAAGGCAGATAAAATGAAAAAAGCATTTACATTAATAGAATTAGTATTTGTAATTGTTGTAATAGGTATTTTAGCTGCTGCAATAATCCCAAGAACTACTACTAATCCTGTGGCTGAAGCTTCTGTAGACTTACTATCTAAGATTAGATATACTCAGCATCTTTCTATCGTTAATGACAAGTATGATGCAACTAATGTAAATTGGTTTAAAGATAGATGGCAAATTGTTTTTTCTGGAAATAGTTACTCAATAGTTTCTGAAAATAATAATACTTATGCTCGTGATAATTTAGATACAGCACAAGAAATAAAAGATATACAACTAAAAGGATTGAATTCTATTGTCCTAAGTGGTGGATGCTCTGGTAAATCCACGATTAGTTTTGACTATTTAGGAAGACCTTTGGTTGGTAACTTAAGTGTAACAACTTCTTCTTATACTACTTCAGGTAATAACGGACAACTTTTAGCTTCTAATACTGTTTGTAGTATAAAATTAACAAATGGAACTAAGACTTCATATATTGATATTCAACCAGAGACAGGGTATGTTTCAATTAGATGATGAATGGAGAAGTTTATTAGATAAAGAACTTTTATCTAACAAACATATTGAGTTAATTAGTTTTATACAAAGTGAATATAAATCTAAAACTATTTATCCTGAGGAAAAAGACCTATTTAGAGCATTTAATTTGATAAAGCCCAGTCAGGTGAAAGTTGTTATTATTGGTCAAGACCCATATCATGGTACTAAACAAGCGAATGGTTTAGCATTTTCAGTTTCTAAATTTACAAAGATACCTCCATCACTTAGAAATATTTACAAAGAATTAGTCTCTGATATAGGTTGTAAGACTCCTTCTAATGGTGATTTGACTTCTTGGGCTTTACAAGGTGTTTTGTTAATTAACTCAGTCTTAACAGTTATAGACTCAAAGCCTAATTCACATAAAAATATTGGTTGGGAACCTTTTACTGACAATGTAATTAGAAAACTCTCTTTAGAATACGAAAATATTGTTTTTATTCTTTGGGGAGCTTCTTCTCAAAAAAAATCTATTCTTATTGATGAGGGTAAGCATTTAGCCATAAAGTCTGCTCATCCATCTCCATTATCTTCGTATAGAGGTTTTTTTGGTTCAAAACCTTTTTCTAAAGCTAATGAGTATTTAAAAAAATATGAAATAGAAGAGATAAGTTGGTGTCTTACTTCACAAGGAACTTTGCTGTAACAGCTAGATGGTCTGAATAGCCTTTTCCTTTATGTACACGAGGTCTTTTTCTACTCGTTTGCCATCTGTATATACTTTTACCATTTAGCAAGTATTTAGGCATATATGAAGTAATTGAGTGTTTAATGTATGCTATATTATTAGTTTTTAGTAATGAAGAAGAGACTAGTATATTATCAAGAGCTTCTTTTTTACCTCGAAAAATGTATGAGTACCTATTTTGAGTCTCTGTGTCATACCAGAGATTATAGAAGTCTCCTTCTGTTACTTTAGTGTCTAAAGCAGGCTTTTTGTACTCTTTTGTATTTAAAATATCATTGATTCCAGTTATTCCACCTGTATCATTATGTTTACGCTTTCTCACAAAGAGAATATTCTCTTCATAGTGGGAGTTAAAGTCACCGAGTAAAATGATATTTTTTTCTTTCCCTAACTCTTTTGTTCTTTTTAAAAGTTTTTTTGCAGAGACTATTCTCATACTCTCTGGTCCGGCTTTACTCTTCCAGTGATTTACTAAAATATATAACTCTTGGTTATTGATTTTAAACTTGGCTTCTAATATATTTCTATATCGATAAGAAGATTGAACAGCTACTTCGTGGGTATATACAAATGGGATTTTACTCAGTATAGCTACTTTAGTAGTTGTATTTTTATAGTTGGCTATTTTAAAATAGGGGTAGTTTAGGCCTGATCGTTTTAAAGTGAAGCGTAAATCTTTAAGTGCTTGAAGTGATTCTATCTCCTGGAGAGCTATAACATCTGCATTTATATCTTTAATAACTCTTGTTATATTTTTGAGTTTGATATTATAATTTTGAAGATTCCATCTAGCTTTTGTATTTGGAATATATTCAGTATACTCATATCCACTTTTTTTTAAATCAAATAAGTTTTCTACATTATAAGTTGCAATTTTCACTATTCTATCCCCTTGTAGTAATGATATAAAGAGAATGAAAATAGCAAAATATTTCACTATTTTATGCCATTAAGACGAAGAAGCTGGTCTGTATTAGCATCTCTTCCCATTAACTCATGAAAAAGTACTTTCATACTTTTTGCTCCACCACCATTGAGTATAATATCTAAATATTTTCTTGCAGTAGGTGATTTAAATATACCTTCGTCAAGCACAGTGTAAAAAGTATCAGCACTTAAAACCTCTGCCCATTTGTAACTATAGTATCCTGCTGCATACCCACCTGCAAAAATATGTGCAAAGCCATTCTGAAATTTATTATAATCTGGCGTTTGAATAAGTGCAGTCTTCTCTCTAATCTTATCTAAGGTGTTTTGGACTTCATCTTCTGTATAAACTCCATTATGGATTTTTAAATCAAAGATAGAAAATTCTAACTGTCTCATCATTCCCATTGCAGATAAAAAGTTTTTACTTTTAACTAGTTTTTCTATCATCTCATCTGGAATTGTTTCACCTGTTTCATGGTGTGATGCAAAAAGTTTTAACACTTCAGGCTCGTATGCAAAACTCTCTAAAAACTGAGAAGGAAACTCAACTGCATCCCATTCTACACCATTTACACCACTTACTTCATTCTCATTTACTTTAGATAGAACATGGTGTATAGTATGCCCCATCTCATGGAAAAGAGTCACTACATCGTCATGTCTTAATAGTGATGGGTTGTTTTCACTTGAAGCTGGAAAGTTACAAACTACAAAGGCTGAAGCTAACTGCTCTTGACCTTTTTCATTTAAACAGTGTGTTTGGTAGTTATGCATCCATGCTCCACCACGCTTAGACTCACGTGCTTCAAGGTCAAGGTATATTCTTGCTCTGAGCTCATTTGCTACATAGACATCATAAGAGAAGGCTTTTTCATCCCATAGTTTTTCATCTACTAGTTTAAAGTTGATGTCAAACAGTTTATTTAAAAATGAAAACATACCATTAACTACACTTCTCTGTTCAAAGTAAGGACGATACTCTTCTTCATCTATATCATACTGTGCTTTTTTAAGTATCTCAGAGTAAAAGCCTGTATCAAAACTACGGAGTTTCTGAGGTGCTATAGCTTGGAGCTCTTCTAGCTCTCCAGCCGCTTGATTTTGAGAATTTGTAAGTAAGTTTTCTAAAAATGAAAGAACACTCTGCTCATTTTCTGCCATTTTAGAAGAGAGTGAATACTCCACATAGTTTTTAAACCCAAGCAGTTTACTCATTTCATCTTTTAGTGCTAAAATCTCTTCTATAATCTTTCCATTTTCTGGAGCACGAGATACATATGCCTTATATAGACTCTCTCTTATCTCTGCATTTTTACCATAAGTCATGTAGGCTATATACGATGGCATTTGAAGTGTAAACTTGTATTTAATTTTACCATCCTTTTCAAACTTTGCAATCTCTAGGTCACTTTTTGGTATACCTTCTACATCTTTAGCATCTGTAATGATGTACTCGTAAGCATTTGTTGCATCTAGTAAGTTTTGAGAAAAGTTATTTGTAAGTTCACTTTTTCGTAAGTTAATCTCTTCGAGTCTAGTTTTCGTTTTTGTGTCTAAGTGAGCACCACTGAGTTCAAAGTACTCTATATTGAGTTTTAAAACTCTTAGTTGCTCATAGTTTAAACTACTCTTTTCACTCTTTTGAATCTCTTTATATGCTAGATATATATCTATGTTTTGTGAAAGTTTAGTTGAGTACTCTGTAACTATTGGTAAACTTTTTGTGTAAACCTCTTGTGTTGATTCTGAGTTATTAACTGAGTTTAAATGAGATAAAGGTGTAAAGAAGTGCTCTAGTGTTTCATCCATCATCTGCATAGGTTTTACAAATGAGGCATAAGTTTTTTCTTCTGTTTTTAATAGTTCTTGAACTTTAGCTGTATTTGTTTTTAAGATAGCTTCGAGTTCTTCTATAAATGTATCTAACTCACATTTGAATTTTAAAAATTTTGACATATATTATTCCTTTGTTTAGTCTTCTTCATCACGTTTTTGAGCTATTGCTCCATACTCTTTTATAAGAATATCATCATATTTATTTGAGTACTTTATAAGTCTATCAAACGCTACTTTCCCTTCGTTAAGAGTAAGGGAAGAATCGACTATGAGATATGACAAATAAATACTATTTTCATTTATAGAAAATTGTAGATAAGAGAGTTTTTCGTTCTCTTTAAGAAGGTAGTCATAAATAGCATCTATATTTTGACTAGGAATAGCACACAGTTTACTATCACCAATAATAATACCATTTTCATAATAGTTTATATCTATTCTTGCACTTCCCTCATCGATTCTCCAAGCTGCTTGACTTCTTCTTGAAAGTGTTACATTTATATCTAAAGATGAGAGTATCTCTTCTATTAGTTTTGTAGGACCAGTAGGGTTGTATCCTTTACGTCTAAGTTTTGCAATTTCTAGTTTAACACCACATTCAGGACAGTAGTCATGCTTAATATCTTCTTCTTGAATCAAGTTTTTACAAGAAGGACACTTAATGATAGTCACTTTATCTTGCATTTTAAAAGCATCAATTGCATCTCTAAGATAGAAGAAAGGCAGAGCAAAACCAAGGTTATTCGCATTTTGTATTATGAAAGTATTTACGCCAACCACTTCACCATTTGCATTAAGTAAAGGGCCACCACTGTTTCCCGGATTGATAGCTGCATCAATTTGAATATATTCTAAGTCATCTTGTAGTCTTGATGCTCGAGAGACTATTCCTTCGGTTGCTGTATAGTTAAGTCCATAAGGGTGACCAATGGCGATGATACTATCTCCATCATCTACATTTTTACTAGCAAGTATGAGCGGAGTAGAGGGCTTGATAAGATCTGTAGAAATAAAAGCGATATCATAATAGGGATCATCATAAATAACTTTTGCAATCTCTCTTTTGATTTTTTTGGCACTAATAACTACTTCTCTAAGTCCACCAACTACATGAGAGTTTGTGATAATCATATCCCCAATAATAAAACCAGTTCCAGTTCCAGAAGGGGTCATTATTTGTATAATGTTGTCTATATACTTTTCTAAAATGATTTGTGTGTTCATCTACACCTCCTCAAAATCTAGATTTTTTAACATTGTGTAGTATGAACTACTAAAATCATTCATAGAACTAAAGTCTAGATCATCTGTAAAGACTACTAGGTTTTTATACTTATCTGCAGAATTTTCTATAATAGTTTTAAGCTTTGACACAATCTGGCGTTTAGAAAAAGTTTGACTCTCTTCATCATATTGAGTTGAACATCCAAGTTCTTTAAAGTAACTACTATTTTGTATCTTAACTAGTGTATGGAAAAGCTCTTTAAGAACAGGTTTCATTCCGTAGTTATAAAGAGAATTAAATGCTATATAGTTATAAATAGTAGGAATTATTTGAAGATACCTACTGCTTTTATACCATTTAATTTTGTTTTGCGATTCTGTAATAAAGATTACGATGTCATCATATGAAGATGTCTCAATAGGATCAAAAGTATATTTTGCATTGTAAAAATTATTTGAAAACTCTTCAAATTTCAACTCTTTTAAAGTGAGTAGATATTTTTTGAGTTCTTCATTTTTAGCTTCAATAGTAGAGTTTTCACTTCCAAAATACTCTGCAATTTTTTTAGATAACTCTTGATACATTTTAAACTTAGGTGATATTAGATAATCTATTTTAAATAAAATATTGAGATATAAAAATGACTGCATTCCTGAGTTGTCATTTGAAGGAAGGGTTAAAACTTTTGCTTCTAACTCCTCTATCCATAGTTTTAAGTACTTAAACTTTACCTCTAATTCTTTTATTTCTAAACTTAAAATATGAGTAGTGTCATGAAGTTTAATGTCACTAAACTCACTTCTAATATGCTCTTTGTCAAAGTCAGAATTAAGAGCGAGTTCTCTAAGTGGAAAGAATATTTTCTGTGGAGTTAGTGTGATGTTGTCTTGGTAAAGCTTTAATTTTATATACTCAGAATCACTAAAATAGTTTGCATATGTAAGTTGGTAGTTTCTCTCCAAAATGTAGCGTTTAAGAGCAACTGTCGCTAACCTAGTCTTTGTGATGATAGTCTCAGCATAAAGTGTCTCTTGGGTTATAAGACCAGTGATTTTAGAACACCCTTGATATATCTCAAACTTTAACTCTTTTGGCGTTCGCTTAAGAATAATATTTTGATTAGAGTCTTCATTTGTAAAGGTGATGAGAGACTCAAAAAAGTACTCATAAGCATCTAAAATATCTTTTTTTTCAAATGATTCATAGGATTTGTAAAAAAGTTCCTCTTCATCTGGATTTATACTGGCGTTTATGCCTCGTCCAAAATTAATGTCACATGTTGATTCTGTAGTCTGAAAAAAATCTAACCAGTTCATAAACTCACTTTGTATAGGTATTTATATATTAAAATGTATTATAGTCAAAGAGTCTTACTTAAACAAGAGATATATTAGAGTGAAGTTTAAAGCAGTCATAATCATAAAAGCACCTTTATAAAAAAGTAGTGGTGAACGCTCTATTAGTGGAGCATTTTTTACGAAGTATGGTTTTACTTTTGTAGGATTACTAAGTTCATAATTCATTTCAGAGTAGTGTGAGTATCGCTGTTTTTTGTCAGTAGCGATGGCTCTGAGTATGACACTGTCTAGCCACGCTGGAATATTTTTGTTATAAAAACTAGGTAGTTTTGCTTCTTTAAAAGTTGGATTTTGAAAAGGTTCTATCTCTCCATAAGGGTATTTACCTGTTAGTGCTAAATAGAGAGTAACACCTATGGAAAAAATCTCACTTGATTCACTTATTGCTTCATTTAAAAAACGCTCAGGAGATAAAAAGCTTGGTGTTCCAGCCTTTGAATCAGAAGAAAATATTTCAGTGATACTTCCAAAATCTATGATTTTAAACTCTAGATTTTCATCATTGTCTTTTGCAATCATAATATTGGGCGGTTTTATATCTCCATGGACTAAGTCAAATTTCAGAAGATATTGAGACATCTTTAAAAGAGTTCCTGCAAGTGAGACACCATCATCTATAGTTATATGTTTATGTGAGAGAAAACTATCTAAATCTTCACCCTTAAAAAGCTGCATTACATAGTATCGAGCAGATCTATTTTTTGGAATAACTGCTTTTGGAAAAAAGTCTGCTTTTAAGCGTTTAGCATTCCATGCCTCTTTTACAAAAAGATCTAAAATTGTCTCATCTTCAAAAGCTTCCATTGGTGCGAACTTGAGTACATAATCTTTTGTTTTTTTGTGAACTAGCCATGTTCTGTCATTTTGGATAAGGGATTTTGTAAGTGTATAACCATCTATTACTTGTCCCTTTTTAAGTATTTTTGGAATCTCTAGTTTTTGTTGTTTAAGTAGTTCAATCTCATCAGCTTTTAATATATCCAGAACTACAGCAGTAGTATCATCAGGTAAGTTCTCATCTACACTTTTACTTGCTTTCTTAACAAGGGAATGAGCACCAAGGGTAATGCCTTTTTCCAAAACTTCATCATCTAAGAGTGTATATAAACCATCACTACAGAGTAAAATTTGATCATCTTTTTGTAGTGTGTTTTCAAAGTAAAAAGGCTCAACTGTTTTTTCTATACCTATAGCTTGAGTAAGGACATTTTCATAGCCTGGTTCATCCATTGAGTGGTCATGAGAGAGTTGGTTTAGTTTATTGTCTCTATGCAAGTAAACACGGCTATCACCAACATTTGCACCATATAATCGATTTGCTTGGATGACAACTATGGTAAGTGTTGTGACTAGTTCACTTCTCTCATAGTTGACTTGAGACTCTTGATATAAAATTTCATTTATAGATTTTGTAAAAGATAAAATAGACTTTTCAATACTCCATGTTTTTGGACGAATTTTTAGGTTGTTCATAAGGTACTTAGTAACTCTTTGAGCAGCTTGAGCACCTTCAGTAGCACTTCCTACTCCATCACAAACGATGGCTACTGTTAAATCCCCTATGCTTTTAACATCATAAAAATCATCACCGGTAAGTTCTTGGCGTTTAGCGAGGGAAAATCCAGAAGTTTTGATTTTGTTTGATGCCATGAGAATACCTTTGTGTTTATTAAGATATATTTTATCAGAAATTATATGAGTTGAAGGGGTATTTATGAATGCTTTTTAATCACTTGACAGATATAGATGAAAATCTATATCTGTGTTAAGTGATGGAGTGAAATTTGTTTGAGAATAAGACTAGAATTTATAGTCTAATTGTGCCCATGCTACGGCTTTGTCATTTGTATATCCTGTTGCTTCACCACCCATGTAGTAAGCAGCTTTTAAAAGACCTTTCAGGTTAGTAAACCCTGGAATAGCATTTACATAAACAGCATCAAATTCAGAACCTAAATCATTAGTAAGCCCTGCAGTACTCGCCATATCAGTGTCTGCTGTAAACATGTGATAAACTGCAAGGAATTTACCAAAGTCTTTAGTTTTATATCCAGCTCTCACATTTAGATCTTGTAAACCACCAGTTGGAACACTTGCAACATAAAATACATCTGCCCAACCATTAAACTTGTGGTTTGTACCTAATGCAGGATTAAAAGCTGTTTTACCACCAGTATCTGAACCACTTAAAACTTCATAGTTAGCACCAAGTAAAATACCAGAAATATTAGCACCTAAATCAAGATTGATATATGTTGCATCTGCTTTTACATCTTGAGCTGCTAATGCACTACCATAGGTTAATGTTGCATCTTTTTGTACAGCATATTCAGCTCTATAAGTTAGCTTTGCACCAGCATCAATCTTACCTGTTAGTGCAAGACCATAAGTATCACTAATTGAAGATAGAAGGTATCCATAACCTGTTACAGTTAACTCATCCATTACTTTATATTTAGCATTTAGAAGAACAGAACTTGTATCTGCCGTATCACTTGCACCAACACCTTGGTATCCGTACACATATGCTGCTAAAAGGTTTAAGTTTTCAATACTGTTATCTGCTGCATACACAGTGTCATAAGAACGTTCAACTTGTCTCCAACCAACTGTACCAATAAAACGTTGGTTATCTAAGTTTACTTGAGAACGACCAGCATGAAGGGCAGTTTTTCCAATCTTATAATCAATAGAAGCTTCTGAAAGCATCGCAAAATTTGGATCTTTAATTGTTTCGTATTGACCTTGACCATTATCTGTACTGTTATATCCGTTTGAACCAAAGTTATTTACACTTTGAATACCGATAGTTGTAGATAAACCATCAACACCTAAAAGACCAGCCTTTAGTTTTAAATGTGTACGTGCAGTAAAAGCATTTGCTGCATCTTTTGAACTATCTTTTACTTCAACATGCTCATAACGAGGACGAATTTGACCTGTAAACTCAATATCATTTAAAATATTAATTCCATCTGCAGCACTAACTGTACTAACTGAACCCATAATAGCTGTTAAAGCAACAGCTGACATAATAATTTTTTTCATTTTTGTTTCCTTATGTTCGTTTGAGATATTTCTATCTCTACAAAACCTAAATCATTTAGACTTTGTAGAGATAGATAGCTTTAGCTATCTTCTCCTGCCATCGGCGTAATGGATGTTCCTCTTTCATTCTCTATAGTCTCTCTATGCTCTGCCATCTTAACACGGAGTTCATCCATGATGATTTCTGAGACACTCTCTTCTTTAAGCCATCTTACTTCGTCGATATGTCCACCATACTCTTCACCAAGGAGTTCGATATTAGTTTCTAACTCTTCAAGACTATTACAAAGCATAATTTTGCCATCTACAGTATCTTTAAGTTCTATTAACCATCCATCATTGTCATTAGCACAAATTTTTGCTTCAAAAATAACACTCATTTTTACTGCTCTCTTGCTTTTGCTGAGTCGAAGTCATTTGCAAATGCAACCATATCTTCTCTTTTTTTCATATCGCCATTGTACATAACTCTGTCAATATCAACATCTGAATCATTAAGAACTTTTGGTACAGCCTCTCGCTTGTTGATAAAGTCTATCTGTTCATCCAGTTCATCTTCACTATAAGCCATCTGCATATCAGCTGCATATACATAAGGAATAGCTTCAACTACACGAAGTTTTTCTAACTCTTTAGAAACATTTTCACCCTCTATAGTAATGATAACACGACCTTTCTCATCATGCATATGATAATCACATACTTCACAAGCTTTTAGACTTGCTACTACTTCTTCTAAATGCTCTGGAACTGTTTGTACTACAATACTTGAAATATTCATTTTAAAATCCTTTACTTATATGTGACAAAGCGTTTGACTTCATCATTCTCTTCTCTTATGCTATCATATAATCTCTGATACTTTAATTTATTAGTGTAACTTATAGGTGCTCTGAGTGATTTATACTCAATTAGTTCACCATTTTTATAAACGCCAGAAACAATTGCTTCAACCCAGTAGAAACCAGTATCTTTACGAAGGTTCTTAATAATACCTGTCCACTGTTTTTTCTCTTTTAATGTTTGCCATAATTCTGCAAAAACTTTACGAGGCATGTCTGGATGTCTAACAATATTATGTGACTTACCAATAAGCTCTTCAAGTGAGTAACCACTTATCTCACAAAATGTCTCATTTGCATAAGTTATGTTTCCATTTAAATCAGTTCTAGAGATGATTAACTCATCTTGGGGAACTTCAGTCTCAAGAAAAAACTCACTGCTATTAAATTCCAAAACCTACCTCCTAATTAATTTTATAAAAGTTGATGTTTTTATCATCACTCGCTACAAAAAATTCTGTTTCACTTATAAAAAGTATTTTGCTAAGTGTCATTTTTGTTCCACCATAAACACCAAGATTAGTTTTTGTACTTGTTTTAAAAACTGTAACATTATTCTTCTCATCACTTGAGTAGGCAGCTAACTTAGCACTAGGTGATAGTCCCACTCCATAGATTATAAAAGAAGATGTTTTATAGTATGCTGAGTTAAACGCCAAGTTATAAATAACAACACGTCTGTCTTGTCCTGCAGTAGCGATGATACCATTTTTGTAGTCGACTGCAAAAACATTATCTAGGTTTTGACCACTAAGTGTTTTGATATGTTTTGAACTCTTAGTATCAAATATTTGAAGCTCGCCTGACTCATCAGCTACTACTACTTCTGTTTTGTCATTTTTGAGTGTAAAGTTTGAAAACTTAGATTGTGAAGCTTGCTCTGTCCAGTTCTTTTTATGCTCTTTGATATTGTAAGAGATGATATCGTTTCCAAGTAGTGCTAATATGATGCTATCTTTATCTAAAAACTTTGCTTTTGCAATAGCGAGTTTTGCTTTTGCTGTAATAATCTTAGTAAGTTTTGAGTTTTCAAAGATATAGACTTCTCTGTAACCATGTTGGGCTTGGCAAAGAAGTAGTATTTTGCCATCTAATATATCAACAGAGTATATTTTGGCATTAACTTCATTACCCATAAAATCTTTTATTTTAGCAACTGAAATAGTTTGAATCTTCTTTTGAGTTTTCACATCAAAAATATTTATAGATCCAGCCGAAGTGGCTGCATAAAGTTTTGAGTCTTTATATACAATATCGGTAACTGCACCATCAGCTTTAAATACTGCATCAGGCATATTTATAGATGCAGCAAATAGAGAGTTTATAATGAGAATGATGAGAACTATTTTTTTCATTTTTTAATCTCCGTATTTATTGCATATGATGGGCATCTGCTGATGCAAAATCCACAAGATGTACATTTTTGAGCATTTATAGTTGGCATAAACATCGCTTTAAAGTCTATGGCATCTTCTAAACAAGGATCCTTACATGAAAAACACATAACACCCTCCCAACTCATACATGATGTCTTGCTAATAACTACATCAATGTCTATTAGTTTTTTATTCTCTAATGTTAAAACATTAGGTGTACATACAGTTGCACAATCATCACAATATGTACAACCACTTTTAGAGAAATCTAAGCTTGGCGTTTTATCTTTGCCAATGATTATAATTTGCTCTTGACATGAAGTGGCACATAAACCTTCACAGTTTTGACACTCAATGTCAAAAGCATTTTCATCACCAAAGTATGGTGGTCTCATTAGTACTACTTCTTCTTTCTTCTCTTTTGCTATATCTTTGATAGATGTAGAGAGAAAGCTAAATAGCTCTCTTCTCTGCATTTTTAGAAACCACTCTTAGAAGTATCGATACCTTCCATAAGTTTTGTACCATTCCAAGTAGATTTACTTGCACCATCTTTTTCTGTAAAGTCAGCTTCAAAAGTATTTGGTACTGCTAGAACACCAGTATCTTGTGGAGCATGACACTGTGTACAGTTATAGCGACCACCATAAAGCTTACCATTTTTTGTAGGCTTAATAGAAACATTTTTTAACTCTTGACTAGAAGTATTTTTTATAATACGTCCATTTTTTTCTATTTCACCATCAGCTGCCAGTGTTGTAGCTGGTCTAAAGTTAGTAAAGTGTGAAGGTGGAATTGGTGTAGCACCCATCGCACTAGCCATTTCTGGCATATGGCAGTTAAGACATTGATTGTCTCCAATTTTAATAGGAATTAGGTCTGTCACATCATGTGGAATCATTGGTGGTGCATCTTGAAATGCTCTCTCAATTTTATATCCACTACCTGTATAATTCTCAGAATATTTCGTACCATGTGGTTTTAAATCTTCATTATAAAGAGTTGATTTTCTTAACCCTAATGAATCTTCACTAATTGTTGGTTTAACAACTTCTGCTTTTACTGGAGTTGCATTTTCATTACATCCAACAAAAAGAAATGTTGCTGTAACTAAACCGAGTGTTATTTTATTTATTAATTTCATTTTACTCTCCCGTTTTTTTGTTCTGTGCCATGCTTCTTATAGAAAACTCTAAAGCATCATCATCGCACACTTCAATACATCTTGCGCAGTTTGTACATTCTCCAGATAGGACAGGTAAAGATTTTTTACCTATCATATGAAGAACTTGATTCTCAGGACAAACTACCTTACATTTCATACATAAAGTACAGTTCTCTTCAAGGTGTGTAACCCTAATGAGACTAAATTTACTAAGTAGTGAATAAAATCCACCAAGAGGACAAATATGCCCACACCATCCATTTTTTAAAACAAACAGATCAAAAAGAAAGATGATAACAACTGCTGCCCATCCAAAACCCATACCAAATACGATTCCTCTATGAACCATAGATATAGGAGATATGAACTCAAATGCAGTTACTCCCATTATTGCCGAGATTACAAGACTCAGAGCTAGTACCCAGTATCTAAGATTTCTAGATGCTGGTTGCTTTATACCTGTGAGTCTGTTCATGCCAATGAGTTCTCTTACAAATGCTGCAAAATCAGTCACCATATTTATAGGACAGACCCAGCTACAAAATGCACGACCTCCGATTAGAAAGTAAAATGCAGTGGCAACTCCAACACCTATAAGTAAGTCAGTTGCTAAAGTAGCACCTGCAAATAACATTTGAAGTGCAGCATAAGGGTCACTCATTGGAATAACACCTAAAATAAGAGATGAACTCAAGTTACCCTGAATCAAAGTCCAACCCCAAGCATTCGCTCCAAAGTAAAGAACTAATAAAATAATTTGTGTAAATCTTCTCATAAAGAGATATCTATATGAGTTCCATAACCTAACCATTAGTATAAATCCTCTAAACTTCCATTAAGTGAATCTATAGCACTTTTTTCACTAATTTTAGTTGTTGTTTTGATTTCTTTAGCATTTTCTAAACGCCTTTCGTCCTCTTTGTCCCAACCTTTTATGTAGTAATCACCAGCTTTTCCCATAGCATTTTCTCTTGGAAGTATAAAAATAGCTGGCTTCTCTGTAACACATGCTCTTTCACACATACCACAACCAGTACAAGCATCACTATGAACAATTGGTTTCATGAAAGCATGTTTTCCAGTACGTTCATTTTTTTGGTACTCAATAGTAATAGCCTCTCCCAGAATTGGACAAGCTCTATAACAAGCATCACACTGAATACCCCAAAAAGCGATACAGCTCTCTTCATCAACAACAGCTAAACCCATGTCGGCAACATTTATGTCTAAAACTCCATTAGTTGTGACACTAGATTCATCAAGAGCTCCAGTAGGACATACTGGAACACATGGAATATCTGGACACATATAACAAGGCATATCTCTAGGCACAAAATATGGAGTACCAAGAGGTTTATTATCACCAGGTTTTGCTAGCATTAAAGTGTCGTATGGACAAGCTTCAACACAAAGTCCACACTTAATACAAGTTTTTAAAAAGTCACTCTCTACAAGAGCACCCGGAGGACGAAGCATAAGAGATGAAGCTGTTACTTCATCTACATATGCACTCCAGATAAATCCACCCATAGTGGCGAGACCTACACCTCTTGCCATGTTTAGAATAAACTTTCTTCTATCGCTTAATGCTTGCTTTTTCATCTTCTTTTTTCTTCTTTCTTAGTTTATGCTTTGTAAATTTTTACTGCACATTTTTTGTAGTCTGTCTGTTTTGACTGAGGACAAGTCGCATCTAGACATACTTTGTTGATAAATACTTTTTCATCAAACCATGGAACAAATACTAATCCACGAGGAGGTCTATTTCTACCACGAGTCTCAACATGCGCTTTTACTCTACCACGACGTGATTCAACCCAACAAAGGTCACCTTGTTTAAGCCCTTTTTCAGTTGCAGTTTTAGGATTCATATAACATAAAGCCTCTGGAACTGCACGGAAAAGTTCAGGTACACGCATAGTCATAGTCCCTGAGTGCCAGTGCTCTAGTACACGACCTGTAGCTAACCATGTATCGTACTCTGCATCTGGAACTTCTGGAGGATCCATATACGGACGAGCAAAGATTTTTGCTTTATCTGTAAGTGGTTTTTTCTCACTATTTGTAACACCCATAAGGTTTCCAGAAGGAAGAGCTTTAGCCAACTTACCGTAGAATGCGAAGTCTGAACCATTACCTGATTTTTTAACAGCAGCTGCAGCATATGGATCGTACTTGACATTAAAACGCCAAGGAGTTTCTTTACCGTCAACAACTGGCCATTTAAGTCCACGAACTTTGTGATAAGTTGTAAAGTCAGCTAAATCGTGACCGTGACCACGACCAAATGAAGCATATTCTTCCCAAAGATATTCTTGAAGCATAAAGCCATAGCCTTCCCAAACTTTACCGTCTGAGCCAACTACATTTCTTGTATCTCCATTAGAGTCAGAGTTATCGTAACCTTTTTGAGGGAAAGAGTTTAAGTCAATTTTATAAGATTTAGCCTCTTTATTAGCAAATAGGATTTCATACATAGTTGTATCACCTTTGTAACCCATCTCATAAGCTGCTTTACGAACATCTGAAAGTTTTTTACCACCAACAAGAGTGTATGGACCCCAAAGATCATCAACTGTAAAACGTTTAGATAACTCAACCCATTGCCAAGTATCACTCATCGCATCACCTACAGGAAGAACTTGTTGTCTCCAGTGTTGTGTACGACGTTCAGCATTACCATATGCTCCCCATTTTTCATAAATCATTGCAGATGGAAGAACCATATCTGAAACCATCGCTGAAATACCTGGGTAACCATCAGAAGTTACGATGAAGTTATCCATCTCACGTGCTGCTTTAATCCAGTGTTTTGCTGACGCTGAATCTTGGTAAGCATTACATACATTAACCCATGCAAATTTTACAAGACCATCTTCAATATCACGGTGGATTTTCATAATGTGCTGATTTCCAACAGGGTTTAATGTACCTTCTGGAATTTTCCATCTATTTTCAGCTATTTTTCTATGATGAGGGTTTTTAACCATCATATCTGCTGGTAGACGGTGACAGAATGTACCAACTTCACGAGCTGTACCACATGCTGAAGGTTGACCAGTTAAACTAAATGCACCAGAACCTGGAAGAGCTTGTTTGTTAAGCATAAAGTGAACATTGTAAGAGAGTGTAT
>Ga0256826_1001153_pt1 | contig 16354 bp, 12 predicted proteins | sample CV79metaG_FD_185975 | JGI IMG/M metagenome (GOLD analysis project Ga0256826, IMG submission 185975) | Hydrothermal vent microbial communities from East Pacific Rise, Pacific Ocean - CV79 | ecosystem: Environmental > Aquatic > Marine > Hydrothermal vents | place: Pacific Ocean: East Pacific Rise...
TGATAAAGAACATTTTGGACGTATTTTTAGAAATAATGCTAAAATGTCGGCAATGGGAATAATTCAGATATCGGCAGTGATGGGAAGTTGTGTAGCGGGTGGAGCTTATCTCCCAATAATGTCGGACGAGGCCCTTATTGTAAATAAAACAGGGACTATCTTTTTGGCGGGATCATTTTTAGTAAAATCAGCAATTGGTGAAAATATTGATAATGAAACTTTAGGAGGAGCAACTACACATTCTGAAGTATCAGGAGTAATAGATTATAAAGTTGATAGTGACGAAGAGGCCTTAGATACCATTAAAAAATTGATGGATAAGATAGCCGCTCCTGAAGTTGCAGGATTCAATAGAAAAGAACCAGTACTTCCAAAAGAAACCGAAGAGGAAATTTATGGAATTCTTCCAGATACCAGAACTAAACCTTACGAAATTCGCGATATTATTAAACGTTTGGTTGATGATTCTGAATTTGATGAATACAAAAAAGATTTTGGAAAAACAATTGTTTGTGGGTATGCAAGAATTGATGGTTGGGCAGTTGGAATTGTAGCAAATCAGCGTAAGGTTGTAAAATCAGGTAAAAAAGAGATGCAATTTGGTGGTGTTATTTATACCGATTCTGCAGATAAAGCCTCTCATTTTATTATGAATTGTAATCAAAAGAAAGTTCCATTAATTTTCATGCACGATGTAACAGGTTTTATGGTTGGTTCTAAATCGGAAAATGAAGGAATCATAAAAGACGGGGCAAAAATGGTAAATGCAATGGCGAATTCAATTGTTCCGAAATTTTCGATAGTTGTTGGAAATTCGTATGGCGCAGGGAATTATGCTATGTGTGGAAAAGCTTACGATCCTCGATTAATGATAGCTTGGCCTACGGCACAAATTGCGGTTATGAGTGGAGCAGCAGCTGCAAAAACATTATTGCAAATTCAAGTGGCAACCATGAAAGCAAAAGGAGAAACAATTTCGGAGGTCGATGAAAAGAAATTACTTTCTGAGATAGAAGAACGTTATACAAGACAAACTTCTCCTTATCATGCTGCATCAAGATTAAGAATAGATATGATTATCGATCCTTTGGAAACGAGAAAGGTTATATCTACAGGAATAGAGGCTGCAAATCATAACCCAATAAAAGAGCCATATATAACAGGAGTAATAAGAGCTTAAAATTATTGAAATAGAACAGGAAAGCAAACTTCGTAAAATTAATGAGGTTTGCTTTTTTGTATTCGCAAGTATTACTTTTTTAAGAGAGGGTTTACCGAATATTAATACAGAGTGACTGTTTGTAAATTTGCAATTGTTTTTATTAAATTAAAGATTACTTTTGCATACCGAACCAATTTGAACTAAGCATAAATATTTGTTAAATTTAATAAAATAAATTATGAAGAAACTATTTTCTTTTTTAGCCTTGTTTTTTGTTGTACAGATGTCTATATCTTATAGTCAGTCAGTTACTGAAATTACAAAATCATTACCACAACCTTACCAAAATGCTTATAACGATAATTATGGAAAGTCTGTTTCTGTAGATGGAGATTATGCAGTGGTTGGAGCAGATAAACATTTAGACGAAAGAGGATGTGCTTATGTACTGCATAACACAGGTAGTGCTTGGGAAACAGTAGCCTCTCTTAAGGCTCTAAAAGATTCTGTTAAAGATTATTTTGGCTATTCTGTATCTATTTCGGGAGATGTAATAATTGTTGGAGCTTATGGAGATGACGATAATGGTAATAGTTCGGGAATGGTTTATGTTTTTGAAAAACCTGCTGGCGGATGGGAGGATATGACAGAAACAGCCAAATTAACTGCTAATGATGAAATTGCAAACGATAACTTTGGTTGTTCTGTATCTATTTCGGGAGACGTCGTTGTTGTTGGGGCTTATGGGAATGATGCTAATGGTGGTAATTCAGGGGCTTTATATGTTTTTGAGAAACCCGTTGGCGGATGGGAAGATATGACACAAACCGCTAAGTTAACAGCAGATGACGGTGTTGTAGGTGATTATTTAGGACGTTCTGTATCTATATCTGGAGATACTATTGTTGGAGGAGCTACAGGCGATGATGATAATGGAACCGCTTCAGGCTCTGCCTATGTTTTTGAGAAACCCGCAGGCGGATGGGAAGATATGACACAAACAGCTAAACTTATGGCAAGTGATGGTGCTGCAAATGATGGTTTTGGAACAAGTGTTGGTATATATGATAATGTAGTAATTGTTGGGGCTACAGGCGATGATGATAATGGAACCGCTTCAGGCTCTGCCTATGTTTTTGAGAAACCCGCAGGCGGATGGGAAGATATGACACAAACGGCTAAACTTACAGCAAGTGATGCTGATTTATATGATTATTTGGGTTCTTCTGTCGGTATATACGGTGATGTGATAATTGTGGGAGCTGATGGTAAAGAGGATAGAGCGGGAGCTTTATATGTTTTTGAAAAACCAGATGGTGGTTGGGTAGATAAAACACAAAATGCTAAATTAGTTGCTTCTGATGCTACTGGACAAGATAATTTTGCTAATGCTATAGCCATTTCGGATAATATTATTATTGTAGGTGCTTATGGTGATGATGATGAAGGTACAGCTTCAGGGTCTTCTTATATTTTTAAGAAAGTAAGTACGGGATGGTTTAATACGACTGAAAAATATAAAATATCACCTCCTGCGATTTATTTATCTAATCCTTATGATCAATATGGAGTTGATGTAGCTATTGATGGAGACTATGCTGTAATTAGTTCAAAAAGTTATAAAGATCAAAAAGGAACAGCATACGTATTATATTTCGATGGTAGTGATTGGATCATACAAGCTCGATTAATACCATCGGAAACAGGAACAGGTACAAATGATTACTATACAGTTGCTATTTCTAATAATACGGTTGTGTTAGGAGGCTCTTGGAATAATGGAGATAAAGGATCTGCTTATGTTTTTGAAAAACCATCTGGAGGTTGGGTGGATATGGCAGAAACAGCTATATTAACAGCTTCTGATGGTGAACCATTAGTGAAATTTGGAAATGCGGTTTCTATTTCTGAAAACGTGATAGCGGTTGGTGCTTTTAAAGATAACGAGAAAGGAAATAGTGCAGGAGCGGTTTATGTATTCGAAAAAACGGAAGATAATTGGACTAATATGACGGAAACCGCTAAGTTGACGGCTTCTGACGCTACGCCTGATTGGGCAAAATTAGGTTCTTCAGTTTCTGTTTGTGGAGATCTAATAGTCGCTGGAGCCCCTGAAGATGATGAAGCGGGAAATAGTGCGGGAGCGGTTTATTTATTTGAAAAACCAGTTAGTGGCTGGGACGATATGACAGAAACATTGAAAATAACAGCTTCTGATGGAGATGATAATGATGAATTTGGGAATGCTGTAGATCTTTCTTCTACGGTACTTGTTGTTGGGGCTGTAAAATGGGGTAATAGTCAAGGGGCTGTTTACGTATTTGAAAAGCCTATTGATGGATGGAGTAATGTTATAAATGAAACAGCAAAGCTTAGAGCGTCTGATGGAGGATATATAGATTTTGCTTGTTCAGTTGAAATCTCAAACAATTTAATAGTTGTTGGAGCTTATGCAGATGATTCAGAAGGTTATGCTACAGGATCGGCTTATTTATACGAAAAGCCAAAAAATGGTTGGGGAAATATGACAGAAACATTAAAAATTATAGCATCAGATGCTGCAGAAGTGGATTATTTTGGAAAAGCAGTGGCTGTATCAGGAGATGTCATCTTATCGGGAGCTCATCAGGATGATGATCAAATGAAAAATAGTGGATCTGCATATTTTTATAAGTATTGTACCTCTACATTTTTAGCAACAGAAACGGATACTATTATATGTGAAAACGAAAATATAAGTTTTAAAGTTAATTATGTATTAGATAGTCTCAGTGTTAGTTATCAATGGCAGAAATATTCCGATTCTTCTTGGGAAGATTTAACAGAAAATTCAATTTTCTCAGGAGTAACGACTGATATGCTAAATATTACTTCTGCAAATGTTAATTTAGATTCTGCGTTATTTAGATGTAAGGTAACTAATTATTGTGGTGATGTTATTTCAGATACCGCTCAGTTAATTATTATTAGTTTAAATGTCGATTTGGAGAATGGTAGATTATGTGAAGGTAGTAGCCTTGTATTATCTCCTACTTTATCGAGTAATCACACTACACTATCAGGAACATTCTCTTATGAATGGTCACCATCTGAAAGTTTAGATTATGATAATATTGAGAATCCAACAGCAACACCTGGTGTTACAACATCATATAAATTAGTGCTAAGAGATGAGCGTTTTTGTTCGGACTCTACAATAGCTGAGGTTTTTGTTCAATCCTCACCTGTAATAAATATTTGTATGGTAAGTGTAGATACTTCAGAAAATGAAAATCTTATAGTTTGGGAAAAACCAGAAACACAAGCTATAGAATCATTTAATATTTATAAGGAAGGATTATCCGATGATTATCAACTTATTGGAAATCGGTTGTATTCTGAGTTAAGTGAATTTATCGATACATCATCAGCACCGAATGTTCATGCGGATAAGTATAAAATAACAGTGGTTGATACTTGTGGAAATGAATCCGAATTAAGTCCTTTTCATCAAACTATGAATTTAAGTCAGGCTCAAGGAGCTCAAGATGATGAATTAGTATTGATTTGGAATAAATATATTGATGAAAGTGGAGAGTTTACGCCTTCAAGTTATAAAGTGTACAGAGGGGTTGATCGTAACGATATGACTTTAGAAGCAACTTTGTCAGGGACTTTAAGTTCGTATAATTATAATGTTGAGTCTGTAGAAGAAGGTGAGCATTTTATTGTTGTTGTAGATATGCCAACTTGTACACCAACCAAAGCTTCTGGAGGACCATATTATCAGTCTACATCGAATATTGAAGATGAGGGACTTTTTAATACTTTAGTAGGGCGAGTTAATACTATTGATTTTAATATTTATCCAAACCCAGTAAATAAGACAGCAATTATAAGTTCTAATCAAACTATAAAAACAATAAAAATTTATAGTATGACAGGAGAATTAATAAAGCAATATACTAATGTTAATTGTCAGCAATTTCAGTTTGATAGATCAGGAATTGCAGCAGGTGCTTATTTTGTAAAAATTAACGATCATAGTTATCAAAAAATAATTTTTGAATAATCTAATAAATGATTGTAAAATAAAAAGAGGTCTCTATGCCATTGGTGTAGAGACTTTTTTTAGATTTATAATACCTGTATAAATAAGTTTTAATAAGAATCTGCTTTTGTATCGAAGGCATCTCGTAGACCATTCCCCATTAGTATAAATGCCAAAACAAGAAGCATAATCGTTGTGCCAGGAATAATTGCCATATAGGCCATATTATCAAAGACAATATAACCATAGTTTTCTTTAATCATTGTACCCCAAGAAGGTGTTGGTGGCTGTACGCCTATTCCTAAAAAACTTAATCCTGCTTCCATAAGAATTGCAGATGCGAAATTTGCAGCAGAAATAACAATAATTGGACTTAATACATTGGGGATAATATGCTTTGTAATAATTCTATAATGAGAATAGCCCAAAGCAATACCCGCTTCTACATATTCTTTTTCTTTAATGCTGAGAACCTGACCACGAACTACTCGAGCGACTTCTACCCACATAGTTATTCCAACAGCTATAAAAATCTGAATAAATCCTTTGCCTATAGCTAAGGTAATAGCGATTACTAAAAGTAGAGTAGGAATAGACCAAGTTACATTAATAATCCACATAATAAAGACATCAACTTTCCCTCCAAAATATCCAGCAATAGCCCCCAAACTCATTCCTATAAGTAGGGAGATAAGAACAGAAATTAAACCGACACTTAAAGATACACGCGAGCCAACAATTAATCGACTTAGAATATCTCTTCCAAATTTATCACTACCCAACCAAAATGTTTTTTGCTCTATATAATTATTGTTAGAGTAGTCGTATAGGTCTTTTTTTAGAATCTTTTTATAAAAGAAATCCCCTTCTAAGGTATCTTTAGTATACTCTTTAATTTCTACATAATTGTCGAATTCTTGATATGATAAAAAAGGAATTAATTTATAATTATGAAATTCTCCAATAAATAATTTTGCAAAAGAAGAGCTTTTTTCAAGGCTATTATTTTGTTGTATTTTGATAAAGCTGACTTCTGTTCCTGGAGGAAGCATCGAGATTTCCAAAATTTGCTGATTTGCATTTGGAGTATTATCCGAAATAAAAAGATAAGCAAATAGAGATAAAAAAACAGAGAAAACAATAAAAGATAAACTAATCATAGCCAACTTGTTTTTACGAAAACGTAGCCATGCTAATTGATTTAACGATTTGTTTTGAATCTTATTCATGCTTTAATTTTATATACTCGATTCTTCCATTTAATAGAGTAAAATGGAGAAATAAGAGCTACAAAACTAATATAAAATGGGTATAGAATCGATAAAATTGGGAAATAGATGAGTAAAAAAACTTTTCTGTAAAAAGAAAGAATTGGAAAGAGGACAAAAGTATCGATGAATATTTTTACAATAAATACGGTAAGAAAAAGGAGGCTTATTTCTTTCCCAAAGAAGAATCCCGATATAAAGAGAATAAATATGCTTAAATAAAATATGAAAATAAATAAACCCAATCCAATTGTTTCAAAATCCTTATAATATCGACTTTTCGAAGCCCAACGTAAACGCTGTTGTATAAAATCTTTTAGCTTTAAATTAGGATTTGTTTTTACGGTAGCGGTTCTCGATTTCAAAAAATGAATATCTTTAGAGGTATAGTTTTTTTTGATATAGTGTAAAAGAAATATATCATCTCCTGATGCACTTTTATTATCCCATATATCTATATTGTTTAAGAGTTCTTTGCGATAAATCAAATTAGCACCATTAGCCATTACAGGATGCTTGATTCCTGCTAAACCTGCGGTATTCATGATTAAAGCATAAAAATCAAGCTCTTGTAAATATGAAAATAAATTATTTTTAGATTCAAAAATAACAGGAGCTATTAATAATTTAACAGAATAAAGATTTAGATATTGATTAATGCTTGATAGCCATTCATTACCAATTCTGCAGTCAGCATCAGTTTGAATAATAAACTCATTTTTCGCAATCTTAAGCCCTGTTTTTAAAGCATCTTTTTTCCCTTTACCAAAACTTCTAACCAATTTAATATTCTGTAAATCTACTTTTTCCACGAGCTGATAAGTATTGTCTTGCGAAGAATCATCAATAACAATTATTTCATAATCGTCGGAATTGTATAACTGTTGGTCTATGTCTTTTAATAATTTAACGATGTTTAGAGCCTCATTTCTCGTAGGAATAAGAATAGAGAATTTAATTTTTCGTTGTGGTTTTTTATTATTGGGAGTTATCTTACGAAGATTAAACCAACCTATAATTATACTTAAACTAAATAGAGTATAAAGAGAGATACAGATGCTTAAAAAAAGAATAATATAATTCATAGAATGAGTTAAACATGTCGTTCAAAGATATAATACTTTGTTATAATCTTAATTTTATTTCTCAAAAATGTAGATTCTTTTTGATTTATGCCTTTTTGTCATTAAATAAATCAAACTGTCAGTTTTCAAGATTATCGCAAGAATTACATAAATCGTTAATATTATGATAAATACGGTAATATTGTGTTTTTATAAAGACTAACGAAGTTAGTGGCAAAGAATTTGGGAAAGGCGAAGCCTAAAATTGATTTAATAACTTAAATTTTATAAAAAATGAATATTAAACCGTTAGGCGAAAGAGTCTTAATTGAGCAAATAGAGGCTGAAACAAAAACGGCTTCGGGCTTAATTATTCCCGATTCCGCACAAGAAAAGCCATTGCAAGCGAAGGTCGTTGCAATTGGTGAAGAAGTTAAAACTCTTAAAGAAGGAGATACTGTTTTGTATGCAAAGTTTACAGGAACAGAATTGAATATTGATAATAAAAATTATCTAATGCTAGATGTAAGCGATATACTCGCTACACTTTAATAATAACGTAAATTAAAAACAAAGTCTTAAGTCTAGCATCTAATATCTAGATTCTAATATCTTAAGTCTAAAAATTAAAATAAGAAATGGCAAAAGAAATAAAATTCGACATCGAAGCAAGAGATTTGCTTAAGAAAGGCGTTGACCAATTAGCAGACGCAGTAAAAGTAACATTAGGTCCAAAAGGGAGAAACGTAGTTATCGACCGTCAGTTTGGAGCACCACAGATTACTAAAGATGGTGTAACTGTAGCTAAAGAAATTGAATTAGCAGATACTTACGCAAATTTAGGAGCACAAATGGTAAAAGAAGTCGCTTCTAAAACCAACGACGATGCTGGTGATGGAACAACAACAGCTACTGTTTTGGCACAATCTATCGTATCGGTAGGTTTAAAGAATGTAACAGCAGGTGCTAATCCAATGGATTTAAAAAGAGGAATCGACAAAGCGGTTGCTAAAGTTAAAGAAAGTTTAGACGCACAGTCGCAAGTAGTTGGAGACGACAACAAAAAGATTGAGCAGATTGCTACCGTTTCAGCTAATGGCGATAAAGTTATTGGAGGTCTAATTGCAGAAGCAATGGCTAAGGTTAAAAACGATGGTGTAATTACAGTTGAAGAAGCTAAAGGAACAGATACAACGGTTGAGGTTGTGGAAGGAATGCAGTTCGATAGAGGTTATTTATCGCCTTATTTTATTACTGATGCTGAAAAAATGAATGTGGTTTTAGAAAATCCATATGTTCTTTTAACAGACAAGAAAATTTCTACTATGAAGGATTTAATGCCAATCTTAGAGCCAGCGGCTCAAGAAGGTCGTCCTTTATTAATTATTGCAGAAGATATTGATGGTGAAGCATTAGCAACTTTGGTTGTAAATCGTTTAAGAGGTCAGTTAAAAGTCGCTGCTGTTAAAGCTCCTGGTTTTGGTGATAGAAGAAAAGAAATTTTAGAAGATATTGCAATCTTAACTAACGGAACCGTTATTTCGGAAGAAAAAGGTTTGACAATGGAAGGTGCTACACTTGAGATGTGTGGAACTATGGAAAAAGTAGTTATCGACAAAGAAAATACAACTGTAGTAAACGGAGCAGGAGCAAAAGAAAATATTGATGCTCGTGTTGGTCAGATTCGTAAGCAAATGGAAATTTCGACTTCAGAATATGACAAAGAAAAAATGCAAGAGCGTTTAGCTAAATTAGCTGGTGGGGTTGCTGTTCTTTATGTTGGTGCAACTACTGAGGTTGAAATGAAAGAAAAGAAAGATAGAGTTGAGGATGCTTTAAGTGCAACTCGTGCTGCTGTTGAGGAAGGAATTATTCCTGGTGGAGGTGTTGCTTTAATTCGTGCTACTGCCGAATTAGAAGATCTTAAAGGCGATTATGAAGACGAAACAACAGGTATCGAGATTGTAAAAAGAGCTATCGAAGAACCAATGCGTCAGATTGTTGAGAACGCAGGTTTAGAAGGTTCGGTTATCGTTCAGAAAGTAAAAGAAGGCAAAGGTGATTTTGGATATAATGCAAGATCTAATCAATATGAAAATTTATTTGAGTCGGGCGTTATCGATCCAACAAAAGTAACACGTATTGCTTTAGAAAATGCAGCTTCGATTGCGGGTATGTTTTTAACTACTGAATGTGTGATTGTTGAAGAAAAGTCTGACGCTCCAGAAATGCCTCCAATGGGTGGTGGTGGAATGCCAGGAATGGGCGGAATGCCAGGAATGATGTAAAAAATAGACGTATTTTACGTCATTGCGAGGAAGAATGACGAAGCAATCTTGTAATAGGCAGATTGCCACACTCGTTCCTCGCTCGCAATGACGCTTGATATTAATTTTTAATAATAATTTTAACAAAAAAAACTAATAGAATGGAAGATCTAGATTTAAGAGAACTTAAAACAATTTGGAATAAGGAGCACAAAACTAAAATGGATAGATTAAAGGTGTCGCAAGAAAGATTAAATACTGTCATATTAACTATGAATAATGAACTTCAGAAGAATCAAGAAAAGAATAGAAATTAGTTACAAGTTTAACCTTCAACTTGAAACCTATAACTTAGAACTCATTTTACAATGAAACAAATTCAGTCACATAAAGAATTAGTATCGGTTTTAAAAGATAGTCAGAAAGTCTATTGTCTTTTGTATAAAAAAGGCTCGGAGATTAGCGATTGTGCTTATCATTCGATAGAAAAAGGTTTGATTGAAGAAACTTCAATTTTTGTTGCAGATGTTAATGAGGTTAGAGATATTCATACAGAATATAACATAACATCTGTACCTACTTTGATGATTTTTGAGAATTCGAAATTTGTGAATACCAATAAAGGTTGTCATAATGAGGATTATTATAAAGCCTTATTTTCAGAGAATATTTATTCGGCCAAAGCCGATGCTGAAGAAGGAAAATCGCAGAAACGAGTAACCGTTTATAGCACTCCGACTTGTACCTATTGTACTCAGATAAAAAAATATTTTGACGAGAAAGGTATTAAATACAAAGATATAGACGTTTCGAAAGACCAAAAAGCAGCAGAAGCAATGGCTAAGCGAAGTGGACAGCAAGGTGTTCCTCAGACCGATATTGGAGGGCAGATTGTGATGGGATTCGATAGAATTAAAATCAACCAATTATTAGGTATTGAATAAAAAAATTGTTTAACATTCGTCATTGTGAATAAGAATGACAAAAAAGATAATAAAATGAAAGAATTACAACCATTAAATGATAATGTTCTTTTAGAAATAGTAGAAGAAAAAGAACAAAAAACAGCATCGGGAATTATTATCCCTGATTCGGCACAAGAAAAACCAGAATTTGCTAAAGTGGTGGCTTTAGGCGATATTGAAAATGCAGGAATAGCTGCAGGAGATATGGTTTTCTACAAGAAATTTTCTGGAACAGAAATCGATTTTGAAGGCAAAAAGTTTTTGTTTATCCCTTATGCCGATTTATTGGCAAAGGTGATGGAAACAGAAGCTATTTAAAATAGAATCATATTTATATAAAAGCTCCTTGGTAATTATTTCCAAGGAGCTTTTTTTTAATTAGAATAAAATTAATCCCTAATTTTAGAATATCTTCGTCAAATGAATTTAGAAAAACCCATATGGCAATGGTTCTGGTTGATTAGTTTAGCCTTTATTTGGGGGAGCTCTTTTATTCTCATTAAAAGGGGATTAAATTCTTACGAACCCGATCAGTTAGCGGCATATCGTATGTTGTTTGCATCGGTTCTTCTTCTTCCCGTTGCTCTGAAGAATCTGAAAAAAGTTACAAAAAAGAACTATATTTATTTACTCGAAGTTGCTTTTATAGGTAATGCGATTCCTTCGTATTTATTTGCCGTAGGGCAAACCCATATAAGTAGTTCTTTAGCAGGGATTCTTAATTCGGTAACCCCCATTTCAACTTTAATTATTGGAATGATTTTGTTTAGATCAAAAGCAAATTGGCTAAATGTAATTGGCTTATTGATGGGACTTATAGGAACGGTAGGCTTAATTTTCAGTAGTAGTTCGAATGTTGATGGAGATTTAATATATTCATTATTAATTGTTGTAGCAGGTATTATGTATGCCCTCAATCTTAATGTTATTAAATATTTGTTGACAGATTTAAGTGGTGTGGCACTTACTTCTATTGCCTTTGCCATGACACTTCCTGCGGCACTTATGTATTTGTATTATACAGGATTTGAGGCAAAGCATCATATAGAACAAGCTTATGAATCTTTATTTTATATTTTTATTTTATCTTTATTTAGTTCTGCAATAGCGGTGGTTGGGTTCAATATTTTAGTAAAATATACAACGGCAATCTTTGCCTCTTCGGTTACCTATATTATTCCTATTTTTGCTATTATGTGGGGACTTCTCGATGGAGAAACGGTTTTGTGGATACAAGTCGTTTGGCTAATTGTAATTATATTAGGAATTCGTCTTGTCAATAAAAAATAAGTTAGAAAAAGAAATGAAAAAACGAATCTTACTTTCAATACTATCTGGAGTTTTATTTAGTTTGGCTTGGACTCAGTGGGGAATGGGTTGGACTTTGTTAGTTGCTTTTGTTCCGTTACTATTTGTAGAGGAGGAGATTTATCAGAAAGCCTCAGCGTTAAAATCAATAAATAGTTTCTATTATGCTTATATTACCTTTTTTACTTGGAATCTGATTTCTACTTGGTGGGTTTCCAATTCGACTATTTTTGGAGGAGTAGCGGCCGTTGTTTTAAATGCTTTATGGTATGCTGTATTGTTTTGGATATTCCATATCCTTAAACGAAGGTTAGGGAGAGATTTTGCTTATTTGGCTTTTGTGTTTTTATGGTTAGCTTTCGAAAGTATTTATATTAATGGTGAGATTTCGTGGGTATGGTTAGTTTTGGGTAATGGTTTTGCCAATAATACCGAATTAATTCAATGGTACGAATATACGGGAGCTTTAGGTGGCAGCTTGTGGGTATTGACTGTTAACGTATTGCTTTTTTATACTTTACATTATTTTTATAAAAATCAAAATTTCTCCAAACATATTCTATTAAATACCTCTTTAGTTTTTGTTGTTTTAATACCAATGCTTTTATCATTTTTTATATTAAAAACATATAAGGAGAACTCTAATCCTGTGTCTGTAACAATGGTTCAGCCCAATATTGATCCATATAATGATAAATTTGGAGGAATGAGTCAGCGTAGACAGCTTTCTAAGATGTTAAATCTGATAGATTCTAAAGGGAATTCTAAAGCAGATTTCTTTGTGCTTCCTGAAACAGCGATAGATGGTGTATGGGAGAACGATTTTAATGAATCGTTGAGTATTCTACAAATACATGACTTTATGATGAAATATCCATCGTCGAGTATGATTTTAGGGGCAACAACTCGGTATTTATATGAGGATGGAAGTTCGACGGAAACTTCGCGAGAATATCCTCCAAATCCCAATTTACAATACGATATTTTTAATACAGCACTTCAGATTAATGCTAAGGATACTATTCAGAAATATCATAAATCGAAGTTAGTTATAGGAGTAGAAATGACGCCTTATCCTGCATTTTTTAATTTGTTTAAAAATTTCATCATTGATTTAGGAGGAACCACAGGAAATCTTGGTTCGCAGAAAGAACGATTTGTTTTTAGAAATTCAACGAATAATACACTTGCAGCACCAATTGTTTGTTACGAATCTATTTATGGTGAGTTTGTTACCGAGTATGTTAGAAAAAAAGCAAATGCATTATTTATTATAACTAATGATGCTTGGTGGGGCGATACGCCTGGGTATCATCAACACTTGAGTTTTGCAAAATTAAGAGCCATAGAAAATCGAAGAAGTATTGCTCGTTGTGCCAATACTGGGATTTCTGCAATAATAAATCAGAAAGGAGAAATAGAGAAACAAACTAATTATTGGGAAGAAGATGTGCTTAATGGAAGTCTTAATTTAAACTCCGAACTTACATTTTTCTCAGAGAATGGAGACCTTATTGGGAAAACATCTAAGTGGATAATTTTATTTTTATTCCTTTTTGTAGGAATTGACTTAATTCGAAAAAACAAATAATATTGGCAAGGCAGAATTAAGAATTATATCTTACTTTGTAACGTGAAGCAGAAATTAACCGAAGGAAAAGTCAGCAAACAAATCTTTTTGTTTTCCTTGCCAATGATTATTGGTAATGTTTTTCAGCAAGCTTATAATTTAGTCGATAGTATTATTGTTGGTCAATATTTGGGTAAAGAGGCTTTGGCTGCAGTTGGAGCCTCATTTCCTCTTATCTTTTTGCTGATATCTCTTATTATAGGAGTTGCATCTGGAGCGACAATTATTATCTCGCAATTTTATGGAGCTAAGCAAATCGATAAAGTCAAATTAACCAATTCAACTTTAATGATTTTTTTATTAATTGCTTCTCTTGTGATGACCTTTATAGGTATTTCATTAACCGAAGAGGTTTTTCGTTTAATTCAACTGCCAGAAGAATTAATTCCTCAAGCCGTTTCTTATTTGGAGGTTTATTTATTGGGTTTGATATTCTTTTTTGGGTATAATGGTATTGCTGCAGTATTGAGAGGAATCGGTGATTCTAAAACACCTCTTTACTTTTTAATTATAGCTACAATTTTAAATATCTTTTTAGATTTACTTTTTATTGTTGTTTTAAATTTTGGAGTTGAAGGAACGGCATACGCAACAATTATTAGTCAAGCTATTGCCTTATTTTCTGCGGTTATTTATTTACAGTGGAAGAATAGTATTATTCAGTTCAAATGGAAAGAGTTTAAATTTGATAAGGAATTATATTTCCAATCTCTTAAAATAGGTTTGCCATCAGGTTTACAAGCTATTTTTGTCTCTTTAGGAATGACCGCTGTTTTAGGTATTGTTAATGGTTTTGGAACAGATGTGGTAGCGGCATATTCGGTGGCAATTCGTTTAGATGCTTTAGCAACCTTACCTGCTATGAATTTTGCTGCTGCATTATCGACTTTTGTTGGGCAAAATATTGGAGCTGATAAAATGGATAGAGTCGCCAAGGGATATAAATCAACAATTTTAATGTCTTCTTCTGTTTCGGTATTTATTTCTATCGCTTTTTTCTTTTTTGGGCCTCAGTTTATGAGTTTCTTCACCAATGATGCTAATGTTATTGCGATAGGGAGTCAGTATTTACTTATTGTTTCCTCATTTTATATTATTTTTTCGACAATGTTTAGCACCAATGCCGTTATGCGAGGAGCTGGAGATACAATAATGCCAATGTTTACAACGCTTATTGCTCTTTGGATTGTTCGAGTACCTGCCTCTTATTTTCTATCTGATATTTTTGGTCCTGTCGGAATTTGGTGGTCCTTACCATTGGCTTGGTCTGTTGGCTTAGTTTTTTCTTTCACCTATTATAAAACGAATCGGTGGAAACGAATAAAAGTTATCAATAAATAAAAAGCTTATCTTAGGATAATTGACCGATAAAATAATATAACAATAGCAATTCCTACAGATATTGACGAATCGGCAATGTTGAAAACAGGGCGGAAGAATATAAAATGATCATTAGACCAAAAAGGAACCCATTCGGGGAAATGACCTTCTATTAAAGGGAAATATAGCATATCTACAACTTTTCCGTGTAAAAATCCTGCATACCCTCCAGCTTCTGGCATAACCTGAGCTATTTGGTAGTAACTTTCTGAAAAAAATACGCCATAGAACGCACTATCTAAAATATTACCCATAGCACCTGCAAACACTAATGCAACGCTAATAATATAGCCTAAAGGTTTTTCTGAAGTTTTTGATATATTATATAAATAAACTCCAATTGCAGAAATTGCAAATATTCGAAATAAGCTTAGAGCTAATTTCCCCCAAGAGCCGCCTAATTCTATTCCATAAGCCATTCCATTATTTTCGGTGAAATGTATGATAAACCAGTCTGCAATACGATATTCTTCTCCTAATATCCAATTTGACTTGATATAAATCTTTATGCTTTGGTCTATAATTAAAACCGTCAGAATTATTAATAATGGAAGTATACGCCTCATATTGGCAAAAGTATAAATGAATATTGAATAATAAGCATTTCTATTCAAAAAGTAATTAATATCTTTATCAGAAAAAAATGAATCGGATAATAGATTATAAAAATAAAAAGATTAGCTATTCTGTACAAGGGACTGGACCTTCTTTGGTTTTTCTTCACGGATATTTAGAATATAAGGAGCTTTGGAGCGATTTTGTTCTGAGTTTTAAGCAAAATTATCAAATCTTTTGTATCGATTTGCCAGGGCATGGAGACTCGGAGTCGATAGGAGATATACATACGATGAAAGAAATGGCTCAAGTGGTTAAGCTAATTTTGGATAGGAATAGTGTCAAACAATCTGTAATAATTGGACATTCTATGGGAGGTTATGTGGCTCTTGCATTTGCTGATTATTTTGCAGAAATTACAACAGGATTGGTATTGTTTAGTTCGTCGGCTTTAAACGATTCTTCCGAGAAAAAAATGGCAAGAAATAGAGATATCGAACTTATCCAAAATGGGAAGAAGGCTTTAGTTGTAGATAGTAATATTCCTAAAATGTTTGCTTCTAAAAATAGAATTCGTTTTAATTCAAAAATAAATGAAATAAAAAATAAAGTTAAGGAGATGAAGGATAATGCAATTATTGCAGCTTTAGAGGGGATGAAGATACGCTTGAATTATCAAAATTTATTAGATTCATCGGTCATCCCTATTTTATTTATTGCTGGGG
>Ga0256826_1001154_pt1 | contig 16349 bp, 19 predicted proteins | sample CV79metaG_FD_185975 | JGI IMG/M metagenome (GOLD analysis project Ga0256826, IMG submission 185975) | Hydrothermal vent microbial communities from East Pacific Rise, Pacific Ocean - CV79 | ecosystem: Environmental > Aquatic > Marine > Hydrothermal vents | place: Pacific Ocean: East Pacific Rise...
TTATAATTCAACATTCAACATTCAACATTCAACATTCAACATTCAACATAACTTCTACTTTTTTATCAAAAACTTAACACTTTCAAACTCAATCACCCTATATTGTCTAGGATTAATCTACTCTTTTTTTTGTTTGGACTAGAATAGGGGCATCTTACGACCATAGAATTGTGGTCTTTTAAAGGTTTTGGATGCTTGAATCTGACTTTACTTATATTATAGACACCTTCTTTACGCTTTTTGCGATGGTGCTGATCATCTTTATGGTGCCTGGTTTCGCGATGCTTGAGGCGGGGTTGGTTCGTACTAAAAATGTGGCTTCTGTATTGACCATTAACACGATGATCTATGCGGTGGCGTCTCTTGCCTTTTTACTCATAGGGTATAAGTACGCTTTTGGCTCATGGGAAAATAGTAGCATGAGTATGTGGGCTGTCTTTATGTTTCAGATGGCCTTTGTTGGCAAGACAGTAAACATCATGAGTGGTGGTGTGAGTGAACGTGTTCGCATCTTCCCTCTGGCTATATTTACCGTTGTTATGGGTGCTTTTATCTACCCTACGATTGTTAACATCTCTTGGGGTGCTGACATGTTAGCAGGGACATTTTTAGATCTTAACATGTACGATTTGGCAGGTTCAACCGTCATACACTCTACGGGTGGTTGGGCACTTTTAGCAGCGATTATTATTATCGGAGCGCGTAAAGGGCGTTATGTGAATGGCAAGATCCGTGTTATTCCTGCTTCAAACATTCCTCTTGTTGTGTTAGGTGCCTTTTTACTATGGATCGGTTGGTTTGGTTTTAATGGTGGTTCAGTTGGTTCAATTGCTTCTAAAGAGAGTGCGGATGCAGTGGCATTGACCATCATGAATACAAATACAGCAGGTTTGGCAGGTGCGATTATTGCTGGACTGATTATGTATGCACGCTACCGTCTGTTTGATATTACCATGATCTTAAATGGTGCTTTGGGTGGTTTGGTAGCGGTGACAGCAGGACCTGATCTCTACGACATCTATACGCCAATCTTGGTTGGAGCGATTGGTGGTGCTTTAGTTGTTTTTGCGGTACCGATGTTTGACAAGTTAAAGCTTGACGATCCGGTTGGTGCTCTTTCTGTTCACTTAGTGAACGGTATTTGGGGAACCTTAGCGGTTGGTATCTTTGTGGCAGATGTTTCGTTTATGGACCAGCTTAAAGGCGTGCTTGTTGTGGCTGGATTTGTTTTTCCAGTTTCGTTTGTTGTGATCTATCTTATTAATAAGGTTGTGAAGTTTAGAGCTGAGGATGATGAGCAGGTTGAGGGGATGGATGTTTCGGAGTGTGGTCTAGAAGCATATCCAGAATTCAAACGCTCATTCTAGTAAAAGTTCCAGTTGCGGCGCGATTTGCACTGGGGTTCACCTCTCCACGTGCACTAGCACGCTATCGGGCTCACACCCAGTACAACTCACACCACATCTGAAACTTTTACACATACAGTTTGTTTGGTGATGCGCTTTGCTATCACGTCATTCCTGTGTAGGCAGGAATCCACGAGTTCTAACTTTCCATAAATTTAAGACTTCTCTAAGATAAACTGCATCATCTTATTTCCCATTTCCCATTTCCCATTTCCCATTTCCCATTTCCCATTTCCCATTTCCCATTTCCCATTTCCCATTTCCCATTTCCCATTTCCCTTCGCCAAAGGCGACCCTCTAACAGTTATGTAACACTACTCTCTGTATAATCCCTTTATGAAAAACCACAAGCGCCGTTCTCTCTTATACTCTCTGCTTTTACATGGGATTGCTGTGGTCTTGTTTATACTCCTTGTAGTGATGGTTGGTGAGGAGAAAAAGGTTGTTCAAGAGAGCCGGCATGTGGTTGAACTCTCTCATGTTCGTGTTATGATGCCCATCCCAACAGTAAAGAAAGTGACCCCTCCTAAAAAAGTTAAACCTGTACAAAAGAAAAAAGTGAAAAAGAAGGTCCATAAAAAGCCCATTAAGAAAAAAGTAGTTACGCCAAAAGTAGTGCCTGTTAAAAAAGCGCCAGTGATTGAGCCTATTGTTATGGAGCCTGAGGTCATAGTTGAAGAGCCTGTTAAGCCTGAGCCTAAAGAAGTTGTAGTGACACCAACTGAGCCAGCTACGCTCTCTCCTGCAGCTGTGGAAGCAGTAGAGGCACCTCCAACACCCGAAAGTAGCCCTGAAGACATTTATATAAAAGCGCATATTTCTAAGATCATGTCACTGCTACGAAAAAATCTTTACTATCCAAGGATGGCGCGAAAACGTCATATGGAAGGGAAGGTTGTTGTTCGCTTTGAATTGCTGCAAGATGGAAGTGTTAAAAATATTGTTATTGTTGAAGCAGAGCGAGACTTACTTGGTAGTGCAGCTGTCACTACAATAGAACGATTAGAAGGGAAATTCCCGCAACCAAGTGAACCACTTCTGCTACATGTACCAATCATGTACAAGCTTAAGTGATTAACGGGGTCTAAATTATTTTTTACCTATAATAGCGACATTAATTAACAAGGGCAGTCGATGAGCATTTATAGAGAGTATGACATACGTGGAATTTTTGAAAAAGAGTTAAACGAAGATACCGTGACTAAGATCGGTTTTGGTCTTGCACAGAAGATTGAAGGCAAGTATGTTGCTGTTGGTTACGATGCGCGTTCACACTCTCCTATACTGTTTGAATACCTTGTAGCCGGTCTTAATGCTGGTGGTAAAACGGTTCTTGGTATGGGACTTGTTCCAACACCGGTTAACTACTTTACCAACTATCAAGAGTGGGATGGTATTACGCCTTCTGCTTCGATCATGATCACGGGTTCACATAACCCTCCTGAGTATAATGGTCTAAAGATCACGGTAGACAAAGCACCATTTTTCAGTGATGACATCTACGCACTTGGCCGTGAGATAGATACGATGACTTTTCCTGAGAAAGTTGAGCGTAAGGTTATTGAGATCGATGCTTTAGAGCGTTACAAAAACTTTATGCTCAAAGAGTTCGCACATCTTAAAGGGATGAAAGAGCGTATCGTTTATGATTGTGGAAATGGTGTTGCGGGTGTCTCCATCGTCGATATCTTTGAAGGACTTGGTCTGAATGCTAAAGGCATCTATGTTGATCCTGATGGAACTTTTCCTAATCACCATCCTGACCCTTCGGATGAGCATAACCTTGTAGATGTGAAAAAACTTCTAGAAGAAGAGGGTGACATCGCCTTCGCTTATGATGGTGATGCAGATCGTATTGCAGTGTTGACGCATAAAAACAACATCAAGGGCGATCAGATGGCACTGCTTTACTCCATGAAGATGGATAAGCCGACCGTTATTGGTGAGGTAAAGTGTTCACAAGTGATGTATGATGAGTTGGAGCGACGTGGTTCAAAAGCGATCATGTACAAAACAGGACACTCTAATCTTAAGGTGAAGATGAAAGAGACGAATGCTGATCTTGCTTGTGAAGTGAGTGGTCACATCTTTTTTAAGCATCGCTACTTTGGTTATGATGATGCTATCTATGCGACCTTTAGAATGTTGGAACTGATCCAAGATGGTATTGATCTTGATGCTGAGTTGGCAAAACTACCACAAGTCTTCTCGACGGAAGAGATCAAGGTCGAGACAACAGAACAGGAGAAGTTTCTTTTGATGGACGCGATTAAAAAAGCTCTTGAGACACCACCAGCAGACTTTCCTGCCATCAAAAAGATCATTGATGTTGATGGGGTGCGTGTTATTTTTGATAAAGGATGGGGACTTGTTCGTGCGAGTAACACTACACCTGTGCTTGTTACACGTTTTGAGTCTACTGATTTGGAAGAGGCGAAGCGTTATGAGAGCGCTTTAAATGCGGTTATTGTTGCGGCAAAAGCAAGTCTGTAAAGGATGTTACTCTATCCAACACTTTTTTTAGGTCTACTCTACTTTAAGATCTTTCGTGTGCGTCGTCAGCAGGAAAAAATAGCACTTTGGCATAATGTTAAGGGAGTATTGACACTGTTAGCAACCTTGGCTTTGATCGTCTTTGGCTTTATGACACAGAGTTGGTATGCAGTCTTGATCGCGATCATACTCAGTGCCGTTATAGCGAGTCTAATGATCACCACGGTACAATTAGGGATATTTATTGATGGTAAACCTCTGTTGAAAATCTCGGCGATCTATCGTTTGATGCCATTATTAGCGTTGCTAACCATCTCTGGTTCGCTTGTGACTATTACTACATATTATTTAGGATAAATCATGAAAACACACTCACTACTTATGCCCCTCGACATGCACGTTCACCTACGTGACGGCGAGATGCTACGAAATGTTGCCAAACTAACGTCATACACTTTTTCAGGTGCGGTTGTTATGCCTAACCTTGTCTCTCCCATCAAGACGAAAGAGCAACTTCTTGCTTACAAAGAGCGGATTATGTACGCATGTGGTCTTGAACTTCAAGATGATGAGTTTGATGAAGTCTTTGATGATGAAGGTCTAAGTGGAGGAAGTGACTTCGAGCCATTTATGACACTTTTTTATGACAACTATTCTGAAGACTTTTTGGATGATGTACGTGATGAGATCTTTGGTATTAAACTTTATCCTGCCGGTATTACGACCAATTCAGAGGGTGGTGTAAGCTCTTTTGATATTGAGACGATGCGTGAGACCTTAGAGACAATGGCACGTATGGATATTCCACTCCTAGTTCATGGTGAGACCGATGGTTTCGTGATGGATCGTGAAGCTGAGTTTATGAGTATCTATGAACTCCTCGCATCAAATTTCCCTGACCTTAAGATCGTGATGGAACACATTACGACAAAAGCTGCGGTTGATATGTTAGACAAGTATCCTAACCTCTATGCAACGATCACGGTACAACACCTATTGATCACACTCGATGAAGTTGCGGGTGGAATGTTGCAACCACACCTTTTCTGTAAGCCTATCGCAAAACGTCCAGAAGATAGAGATGCGCTTCTCAACGTTGCCCTTAATGCACACCCAAAAGTGATGTTTGGTTCTGACTCTGCACCACACCCTCAACATGCTAAAGAGGCGTGTGGTTGTGCTGCTGGTGTCTTTACTGCGCCGATAGCATTACAAGTACTATGTGAGCTTTTTGACAAGCACGGTAAGCTTGACAATCTTCAGAGTTTTGTCTCTGACAATGCCCAGAGTATCTACGGTATCTGTCCTGAATTTAAAGAAGTGACATTAATTGAAAAACCATTTACTGTTCCTGCAAAGTATGGTGAAGTGGTACCGATGTATGCAGGTGAGACGATTGGCTGGAGTATCGAAGACGTACTTTAGCGCTTTGCTTAATGACGAATGTTTAATTCTTCCCTCAAGAGGATTTCCTTTGGTCAATTTTGAATGGAGGTCTGCTCACGATGTGAGCTACATTAAAAAATGATAGATACTACAATTCAAAATCAAAAATCAAAAATCAAAAATCGAAGAAGTATACTTCTTCTTGAAGATGACCTTCTTTTAGGTGAGACAGTTGAAGATCTTCTTGATGAGGAGGGATATGCTGTCCTTTGGTGTAAAAATGGTCAAGAAGCTTTGGATGCTTCATTTGAAAACAAGTTTGATCTGTATCTTTTAGATATAAATGTTCCCCTTATTGATGGTTTGACCCTGCTTAAAGAACTTCGTAACGCGGAGGATAACACGCCTGCTATCTTCCTCACCTCTCACCAAGAAAAAACGGTGATGCAAGAGGGTTTTGAAAATGGAGTAGATGACTACATCAAAAAACCTTTTGATAATGATGAACTACTTTTACGTATCCAAGCACTGTTGCGACGAACTCAAGGCAAGCCAAATGAGTGTAGTGGTTCACTCTGTGTTGACATGAAACGCTCCGTAATTTATGAAGACAAAAAACCACTTTCACTCTCTAAAAAAGAGTTTACACTCCTCTCTTTATTGATTGGAAATGGGGATAAGGTTGTTTCTAAAGAGATGATGGTTGATGCCTTATGGACACACAGTAGTAGTGTGAGTGATGGTTCCATACGTGTGCTCATTACACGTCTCAAACAGGAACTTCACAGTGCTGTTATAGAGAACATTCGTGGCATAGGGTATCGTCTTGTTCCGTAATATACAGATCACTATTTTTCTTTTCTTTGTTACAACAACACTACTCATTACAACCCTATTTTACTTTTTACAAACAGAAGTCTCACTTCCTTACTTGGTCGTGATAATCTTACTTTTAGTGCTTGTGATGGGTTTTGCAATGGTGAAGCTTTCGGTTGAGCCTATGCGAGAGCAGTACAACCAACTAGAGCACTTCTCCAAAGAGATCTTACATGAGTTAAACCTGCCCATAACCACCATTATGACAAACACAGCAATGCTCAAAAAGAGTAGTGTAGATGCACGTTCTCTAAAGCGCTTTGGACGGATTGAGGCGGCGTGTAGTATGTTGCAAGAGCGTTATAAAGAGTTGGATTATCTCATCAAAAAGCAGATGCAGCATGAGCAGGTCGAGACCTTTGATGTTGCGGTGTTAGTGCAAGAACGTCTTAACTTACTCAAACCTCTCTATGCTAAGGCAGACTTTAGTGAAGATTTAGCCGCTGTTAGTGTAAATATAGATAGAATAGGCCTAGCAAAAGTCATTGATAACATTATAGATAACAGTGTGAAATATTCGTCGGATAAGGCGGAGATAGCCATTGTTTTAAAAGATAGAAAACTGACGATTAGAGATTGTGGTCAAGGGATGGATGAGGTTGAACTCTTTCAGATCTTTGATCGCTACTATCAGAGTGATAGCGAAGCATTAGGGTTTGGTATCGGTCTTGGACTGGTTAAAAACTACTGTGATAAATATAAGATAAAACTGCATGTAGACTCCACCAAAGGTGAGGGTACGACGATGCAACTAGATTTTTCAGAGGTAAGATAGATGGATACAACAAGCTGGTTAAAAATAGCAGAAGATATTTTGGATTATGGCGTCATGGGTACACTTGGGATTATGAGTGTTGTTGCACTATGGATGTTTATAGAGCGTATGATGTTTTATAAAAGTGTTAAGCTCGATGAGTACGATAATAAAGATCTTTTAGAGATCGATTTAACAGATAACCTCTCTGTTCTTTCTGCAATCGGGGCGAACGCACCTTATGTTGGACTGATTGGAACGATCTTAGGAATTATGATCACCTTTTATGGAATGGGTGAAGCCGGTGCAGTCGACACTAAGGCTGTAATGAATGGTCTTGCTCTCGCACTAAAAGCGACGGCATTTGGTATTGGTGTAGCGATTCCGGGCATTATATTCTATACGATTGCGATTCGTAAGGTAGAGCGTCTTAGTGCTATTTGGGAAGCAAAACAAGCAGGTCAAGAAAGAGACGCCTAATGAAACATCGCAAAAAGTTTGACCAAGTCAATGTCATCCCTCTGATTGACATCTTGTTGGTTCTTTTGGTGATGGTTATTACAACGGCAACCTTTATTAAACAAGGTATCTTACCTATCGAACTACCTGAAGCTAAGGCCTCTGACAAAAAAGAGGACAAAAAAGAGTTTGACATCTACATCACGAAAGAGGGTAAGTATCATCTTGACAAAAAAGAGGTCTCGTTAAGTGAGTTGGAGAGTAAACTTCAAGAAGTTGGTAAAGACGAGACCGTTGTCCTACGCTCAGATAAAGATGCCAGTTTTCAGCATTTTGTTACGGTGATGGATATTTTGAAAAAACTAGAGCATAAACAGCTCTACATCGTGACAAAAGAGTAGTTGTGTTTAGAAGACTTTTTGAACCGGCGATAGCGCTGATGCAGAGAGTCTCTTCGGGTGTAAAAAACACCATTCTTCTTCTGACTGCACTCTTTTTAGTGCTAGGGTTTAGTTTATATAGCCTCTCTTTTGGTCTTACAAGCACATTCTATTCTGACCTTCTTTTAATACTTCTTCTTGTTTGGGTCTACTTCTACATTGCCAATATCTACAGTATAGAAAAAAGTATAGTAACACTCAAAAAGATCTTTGAGCATGTTGTAGAGGGGACATATAGTTCACGTATTGATACACTCTTTGCCAGTGAGTTTAATCAATTTGCCCAAGAGGGTAATGCTATGTTGCATGCCTTAGAGAACAAAAGCACCTTTTTAGAAGAGTACAAACGGGTAGTTGATGCAAGTTCACCACTTGTAAAGACAGATATTGATGGAAACATCACCTATGTGAACAGTGCCTATAAGAGTCTGAGTGGTTATAGTTTAGAGGAACTTATGGGACAATCACATGCGCTAATTCGTTCTAAGGCAACAAGTGATGCTTACTTGAAAAGATTTTGGAACACTATTTTAGAGAAGAAGATCTTTAAAGGTGAGTTTCAAAATGTCAACAAGGCAGGAGAGACATTTTTTGTTGAGTCAACGGTTGTCCCGATCTTAGATGAAAAAGGTGATATCTATGAGTTCATCTCGATTATGTTTGACATTACTGCAAGAAAGGCTCAAGAACTTGAGTTAGAGAGACAACTCTACATCGACACCTTAACGGGTTTACCTAATCGTACAGCACTCCACAAAGCCATTGAACTTCACTATGCCCATAAGCTTATGTTGATTAACATAGATGGCTTTAACACTGTTAATACGATCTATGGTGAAGATGTTGGTGACGCCGTCATCATAGAGTTCTCAAAACGTCTGAATGCGATGTTGTCTGCAGATACCTTGACCCTCTATCGTCATAGTGGGGATGAATTTGCTATTTTAATGGATGAGAAAACCCCCTCTGAGTTTTTTAAAGAGGACACCATCATTATGGCGCATCAGTTAAACCCTATTGATCTTAACTGTATGGGACATGATATTACTGTTCGCGCGCGTATAGGCGCAGCGCAGGGCTCTAAAAGTGGTAACCCACGTTCTCTTGTCTCGATGGCATCATTGGCACTACGCGAAGCTCAGAAGTCTAAACAAGCCTACTCCTTTTACTCTGAGGTGGTAGACAAGGTCTTACATCTTGAAGAGAACCTTACAACCTTGTCGATGCTAGAATATGCGCTAACACATCAGCAAGTTGTCTTGCACTTTCAGGCCATTGCCAATACTAAAGCACACGAGATCGAGAAGTTTGAGGCCTTAGTTCGTATTGTTGATGAAGCAGGCAAAATGCACTATCCTAATGAGTTTATTGACATTGCTAAAGGGGCGCGACTTTATAGTAAGCTCTCTAAAGAGATCTTTAGACAGACCCTTGAAGCTGCTCAAAACAACCCCCTTTACGACTTCTCTTTTAATATTGAGATGGCTGATATATTGGATCCACGTACAAGCCGGTATATTCTCTCAAAGTTACGCACCTCTAACTGTGCTGAACGCATTATATTTGAGTTGGTTGAGTCAGAAGAGTTAGAGAGTAGTGAGCAGGTCTACCACTTTTTTAAACTCATAAAAGAGGAAGGCTCAAAGATCGCAATAGATGATTTTGGAAGTGGTTACTCTAACTATGCGTATCTTATGAAACTTGGTGTTGATATCGTTAAAATTGATGGCTCTTTAGTTGCTGATATCACAACAAATCTAAACAATAAACGTATTGTCAAGTCGATCATCAATATCATACATGAACTTGGTATGAAGGTGGTGACAGAGTATATTGAAGACAAAGAGACGTATCAGATGGTTGTATTGCTTGGTGCAGATTATGCGCAAGGTCACTACATAGAGAAGGCGACAGGCATTGATGTAAAAAGTGTTTTACAACTTGAGTCTATTTAAACTTTAAAACCATACCGATAAAGATACCTTCATAGGTCATGTTCCCTGTTACTTTTTCAACATCACTTCCTATAAGGTTAAAATACTGTTGTCTGTATCCAAACTCTGCACCTAGTTCAGTGGTCTGGTCTAACTCAAACATTAGGTCCATCTTCACTTTCCAGTCATACATATCAGAATCACCAAAGACATAGACCTTTGCGTCAGCTTCAAATCCCATTTGTATAGAGGGCATATCATAGCGTGAACTAAAAAAGAGCATTGGCGCACCTGAAGAGTCCCTGTCACCAAACTGTAAACCAGGAACTAGGTCGATATCCATGATATAGATATAGTCAAAATATTTATAACCTAAACCAAGACCAATACTTGGCCAATCACTCTTCTCAAAAAACTCATAGTAGAGATCGATGTCGTAGATATTGTGCTGGAGTTGGCTGTTCCAATTTTTGTCATTGAGTTGCAAAGGGTCTATGTACTGGTCAATAAGGTCTTGTATCTGTTGTTGAGGGCTCTCTAGGTGAGCTTGAGAATTCCCTTCTGCTGAAATCTTTAGATATTCAAGACGTAATTTTGGTAGGTACTTGTTATTACTCTCAAAGTCTCCCCAAACATAAAAGTTGGTAGCACTCGAGATATCTGTTATGGCATTAGAGCCTCGAAAGCTCTCCTCCACATAATCAATGCGTCCTTTGGCACCACTATAAAAAAGGCCAGTTCCCATGTCAACTTTAATATCGAGGGCAAAAAGAGAGCTGAAGGAAGCCGTTAAAAAAAATAATATAAGTGTCCGCATCAAAATCCATAAATAGTTGTTTTCTAAGTATAACCCTCTAAAATACAAGAGGATGTTAAGTGTTACAAGGATTGATTAAAAAGATGTAATAACGGTAAAAAGGTGTCATGGTATAATCAACGCATGAAAATAATATTTTTAATACTATCACTCTGTTTAGCAATACTTGCGAGTGAGTGGACATTGGTCAAAGAAAAAAATGGTGTGAGTGTTTATACTTCTGCGGTAGAGGGTTCAGACTTTCTAGCGTATCGTGGAAAAACGGTAGTAGATGGGAGTATTGCGTCTGTTGTGTCTGTACTTTATGACACACCTAACTGTATTTCATGGCTGCATGAGTGTAGTTTTGGTTTGACATTGGAAGAGGTCAGTTTTGAAGAGAACTATATATTTGAAAGTTACGACTTAAGCTTTCCGGTGAGTGATCGTGGTCTCATCTTACACTCGAGTTTGGTGTGGGATGAGTCAAGAGCAGTGGTAAGTGTTGAAGATGCTAATGACTTTTGTGAGAACAATCCAAACCTACGATGTGAAAAGGTACGAAGTTTAAACCTTACCACCATCCCTCGTTCAAAGGGAGCATACACGCTTACCAAGTTAGATGACAATAGAACCTCTGTTGTATGGCAAGCACATACAGACCCAGGTGGAAGCATACCAACATGGATGGTAAATATGTTAGTGGTTGATATGCCCTATTATTCGCTGCTTAATCTACGCAAGGTTGTTAAAGAAGATCAGTATAAAGAGATGACAAAAGAGAAGCTAAAAAGGTCATGGCAAACACAGTACAATCAACACCATTAAGAGGGTCGCTATGTTACTTTTGTCGGTCATTTCTGCGAAGACAAGGATAAAAGGAGAGCGTATTGCTAGAATTTTTTAGTTTTTATCTTGGTAGATCGAGTGAGAAAGAGACCGGCAACAATGAGTACAAGTGCTAGTAAAACATTTAAAGTAAGTGGCTCATTAAAAAAGTAGACACCTAAAAAGGTGCCAACAACGGGAACTAAAAAGTTACTTAGGGCTGTGAAACTGGCTCCAGCTAGACGAATCAATGTAAGGTAGAGTAGGTAGACTATACCTGAGGCAAAGAGACCTAAAACAAGAAGACTCCCCCATGCCGTTTTATCGGTTGGTATAGCACTCTGGTTGAAGTAAAACCAGATAGAAACGAGTGGAAGTGCGTAAATAAATAAGATAAAACGTGTGGCACGAAGGGCGGATATATCTCTTGGTATTTTGCCCATAAGTACAAGTGCTAAGGCAAAACAGAGTGCTGCAAGAATGATAGCCATTAGACCTTTTACAGAGACATTGAAGGCATCACCACTTGGGCTAACAAGTATGATCAAACCTATGAATGCCATGCTTAAACCAATAATATCTTCTTTTTGTATACTACTTCTTTGTTGACTCATATGCTCTATAAAGATGGTCATCATAGGGATTAGTCCCATAACAATAGCGGTAATAGAAGTGTTCACAGAGCGTTGACCATAAGCGATGAGAAAAAAAGGTATAGCCGCTTCAACCGCACCAATAAGGATAAAGAGACCCAGAAGTTTGGGATAGAGTTTAAAACTATTTTGACGCTCTTTAGGGATTATTAGTATTAGAAGAGAGAGGGTGATGAAACCAAAGAAAATACGCCATGTCATCAGTCCAAAAGGAGTAAAAAACTCTAAGGCCATGACATTGAAAACATACTGGGAACCCCAAATGATAGCAATTAGAATGAGTAAGAGATAGTGCATGTTCTACTTTGTTGGTAATTTTGCTCTATTATAACCTTAAAATTAGAGGAGCCATTAATATGCAGTGGAGAATGACCTACAACAACATCAATGGTGCCGCTTGTTCAGCTCGAGGCATCGCGCATAGAGAGACAAAAGAAGAACTTGAAACTCTCGTCAAAGCGCTAGAGGGTAAAATAGAAAACATTAAAATAGAGAAGTGCGAAATACCTACTTCGAAGGAAAAATAGATGCGTATGTTTAAAATGGTAATACTTGGACTTCTCCTCTCTTTAGGATCACTCGTAGCTTCAGAACAAAAAGTGGTGTTTGATGTCACAACAGGTGATGTTGATAAACTAGAAAAAGGACTGATCCGTACAATTGACGGGCTAGTCGCGTATTATAAAGCGAATGATATAGAGTATAAAATAGCTGTAGTGATATCGGGTAAAGCGTATAAGTATTTTGTAAAAGATCTGAAAAACTCACCGTACAAAAGTAAGTTGGAAGTTGATCGTGCACAAAAAAAATTAGCACCACAACTACAACATCTTCATGCTAAAGGGGTTGAGTTTGATATGTGTCAAGCAGGTATGAAAGCACGTGGCCTTGATAAAAAGGTACTTTATAATTATGTTGTCACTACGAAAAACAAAAGTGTTTACCTCATAGAGTGGCAAAACAGAGGGTACGCTTACCTCCCGGTACATTAACTATGGCAATAGAAACTCCGTTTATCACGGCTGATGGCATTGTTGAGATATATAGTGAAGGGAAATTTCAAGGAATTGTCTTAATTGATCGCTTGAACCCTCCTCATGGAACAGCACTTCCTGGAGGTTTTATGGATATTGGTGAGACCATAGAAGCGTGTCTTAAACGGGAGATGTCAGAAGAGATAGGCTTGGATGTTGAGATTATTAAGCTTTTAGGACTTTACTCTGATCCTGACCGTGACCCTCGTTTTCATACCGTCTCTGCAGTCTATGTCTGTAGAGCAGAGAAGTTTCCTACTGCAGGGGATGATGCTAAAAGTACAAAAGTTGTACCATTAAATGCGTTAGAAGGGGAGTCTTTTGTTTTTGATCATGGGAAAATTATTGCTGATTATCTTATGGGCATCCCTAATAACCCTAGTCATCCTCAGAAGGAAGAAAAAGAGATGAGATCGTGAAAAACTTTTCTTGAGTCATAGCCATAGCTATGCGGATAGAAAATTCTTTGCGAGATCGCTCTTTTTATCCTTCCCTTCGGGCACAAGAGAGGAATCCACACTCTGCGTTGCCCTTTTTTACCTTAGCTACTGCTAGGGTTTCAAAAAGTCGCCTTGATTGTGAACTCCTTTCTTGTGCTGAGGGCAACTAGGGTTTTTAGAGATGCCCGTATAAAAAAAAGGTTTATAGCGGTGATCTTTTAAGGTATTAGGGTCGTATAAAAATAGTCCTACCTGAGTAAAGTACAACGAGTGCATCTGAAATAAGGTTAATGGCAACATACAGACTAATCTGTGTTCCGGTTACTGAAGTAGTATCCAATAAAATATCAACAGCGAAGATCGCACTAATAATAGCGTGTAATAACCAGGCAACAGCGGTTGAATCTTTACGTGTTAGATAGCTAAGATAGAGATTGTTTAGGGTTCCAAAAAGAAAGAAAAGACCTACTACAAGTCCGATAGTCGCGAGTGTATCTAAGCCAATAAAGAGAAAAAACATACCCGTAAAAAAGATAAGCAGTGATTTTAGCCAACTAACGGGTATTTTAAGGTTTAGTTTAGCCGTTAAGTAGGCAGAGAGCAGACCACTAGCCGTTAATGCAACGCCTAAAATAGCACTAGGTGTCTGCGGGGAGAAGAGAGAATAAAAGGCAATGCCAAAGCCAACAAACATAAAAAGTGCTGCTATCCACTTGCTTTTAGCTTCATAGTCATTACTCATACCGTTTTCTATGTTTTTAATCCACACACACATTACCTAAAATTATATTTTGAGTCTGCATTTTAACTAAATAGGGATTGTGTATCTATTAAGCACAGGATAATGCTCAAGTATATAGCTTACCAAAATGCTCAAGAGAGGTAAGATAGAGTCGCGTGTCAAATTCAAGTTGGTGGTAGTCGGGTTCCATATGTTTGCAGAGTTTATAAAAAGCCTTGTTATGCTCTTTCTCTTTCAAATGGGCAAGTTCATGAACGATGATCATGCGTAAAAAAGCTTCGGGTGAGTTTTTAAACATAGATGCGACTCGGATCTCGTTTTTACTTTTGAGTCTGTTCCCTTGGACGCGTGAAGCAAAGGTGTGCATACCGAGTGCATTGTTAATGACATGAATCTTACCATCGTAGATGACCTTAGAGAGTGGGGAGCTTTTTTTGAGATAACTATTTTTAAAGTCTAAGGTGTACTCATAGAGACTTTTGTCTGTTTTATAGGGATGCGTTTTAGGATACTTCTTAAGTAAAAAGTCAGGTAGCTGTTCACGCTTGATAAGCGAGATGACTTGCTCTTTTAAGGCATCATTATAGTGGTTAAGATAGGTGAGTTTCACAGAGAACAGGAGACCTACTCCTTAGTAGAATCCAAACTTTTGTTTAAGATATCTTCAATATCTTCAACCTTTAACTCTAACTTGGCAAGAAGTTCCTGCATCGTAGCAAAGTTACCCTCTTCGATGGCAATAGCAATGTCGAGTAGCGTACCTAATTCGCCCTCTCTACCGATTAAAGCACCCTCGACTTCAAAGTCAAGATCAAAGGCTTTGAGTGTGTTATGAATATCAACATCGTAGACATTGTCAAGAAGTGAAAGTAGGGCAACTAAACGTGCTTGTTCTTTTAACTTATCACTCTTTTTAGGTAGCTTTTTCAAAATACCAAGCATTGTGTCAATACGGTTTTGAATCATAATAGAGTAGGTGCTTTTTTGGACATCAACAGTTTTACTTGAACGAGAATAGATGATCAACATGAGCCACTGTGTAAGTTTTGCAGGGCCAACACGGGTGATGATCTCCTGCATGGTAGGCGAGCCGCTAAGATCAAAACCTTTGATCGATTTGACATACTGCAGTAGTTGAAGTGAAAGTTCATTATGTTGTTCTAGCTCTTTTGCAATATCTTCGATTTGGTAAGATGACTGCAACATATTAAAGAGTCTAATGACACCCATATGCTTTGGATCCAAACGGTTCTGTTCTGTCGTGTGGATCTCAGCAATAAAGTAGCCTTGGAAAAACTGGAATCCTAGTGACTTATAAGCATCAAAGACCTCTTGAAACTCGATCTTCTGTGCGATGAGTTGTTTACCATCAAAGAGATGGATGTTGTTATGTAGACCTTCGATGTCCGTTTGAACCGTGTCAAACTTCACATAACTGACATATGGAAGTACGGGTCCAAAGTTACTGATGTAGTTTTCGTTAAAACGGGCGTTGTCAAGGGCAAAAACATACCCTCTTTTATGTAGTTGTTCTAAGTTAGCTAACTCTTTTTTACCCATATGAATGTCTGCAGAGAGTTCAAATACAAAGTGTTCAGAAGGAAGGTTATAAAGGATGTCAGTGAGTAAAATATCACCACTGATGTTGATGAAGGCCTTGGCATCACCAATACTTTTGTCTACACCTACTTGGTTAAGAATGTTAACTAAGACAGAAGATGTTGCAAAACGAGGGTCTGTAAAGGTTCGGTTACCTTGATCGTCACGGTAGAAAAACTCATAACCTATTGTGGTGTTATTAAGATCGACAATCGGCTGTTTAGCCATGGTAAGTGTGTTAGACATTACTACCCTTTTTTATAAGTATGCTTTATGTTACAAAACATTTTCTAAGAAAGAACATAAAGTAGCTAGTAAATGTTGATATTGTGAAGTAGTATTATCCCTATAATGCTATGATTTGGCCAAAAAAACATGGAAATTTTATGAGTCAAGCCAAAACAATACATCTTCACGACTACACTGCACCAAGCCACCATATCGTACATACAGACCTCACTTTTGAGATCTTTGATGAACATACCTTGGTTATCAATCGTATGCAGGTG
>Ga0256826_1001155_pt1 | contig 16345 bp, 14 predicted proteins | sample CV79metaG_FD_185975 | JGI IMG/M metagenome (GOLD analysis project Ga0256826, IMG submission 185975) | Hydrothermal vent microbial communities from East Pacific Rise, Pacific Ocean - CV79 | ecosystem: Environmental > Aquatic > Marine > Hydrothermal vents | place: Pacific Ocean: East Pacific Rise...
AAGCCTGATTTCTCACGAGATGAAATAGTGTACTTATTAGGTTTAAAAGGTTCTGAAAGACAGTTGCTTCTGAAAAGGGCTGCCGAGGTAAAAGAGCAATTGATAGGTAATAAAGTATATTTTAGGGGGCTAATAGAATATTCTAATAAATGTAAGAAGGATTGCTATTATTGCGGAGTGAGAGCTTCGAATAGAAACCCCAAAAGATATGAAGTAGAAGAGGAGGAAGTATTAGAAGCCGCCAAGTATGCATACGATAACAAGTTTGCAAGCCTTGTTATACAGTCTGGAGAAAGGTCGGACGAGTCTTTCATTTCTATTATTGAAACGCTATTAGTAAAAATTAAAAAGTTATCCCAAGGTGAATTGGGAATTACCTTGTCTTGTGGCGAACAAAGTATAGAAACCTATAAAAGATGGCATAGAGCTGGGGCTCATAGGTATTTATTAAGGATAGAAACGAGTAATCGCGAATTGTATTCTAAATTACATCCTCAAAATCGGCTACATCTTTTTGATGAAAGAATAGCAGCTTTGAAAAGATTGAAAACAGTTGGTTATCAGGTAGGAACAGGGGTGATGATTGGATTGCCTTTTCAGAGTTTAATACATTTGGCTGATGATTTATTATTTTTTAAAGATTTAGATATTGATATGGCAGGTATGGGGCCATTTATTGAGCATAAAGAGACTCCACTTTATCAGTATAAAGAGGAATTGATGCCACTTCAACAAAGGTTCAATTTGTCGTTGAATATGGTAGCCCTGTTGCGAATAATTATGAAAGATATCAATATTGCTGCTACAACGGCTATGCAGGCAATAGATCCTCAAGGACGAGAAAAAGCCTTGATGGTTGGTGCTAATATTATTATGCCTAACTTAACTCCTGTAAAATATAGAGAAGACTACCTTTTATATGAGGATAAACCATGTATAGACGAGGAAGCAGATGAGTGCCAAAACTGTTTGGAAGCCAGAATTAGAATGGCTGGTGCAGTAATTGGTTATAATGAATGGGGTGATAGCTTACATTATAAGCAAAGAGTAAAATAACTAACTAGTTTATTGGTGTATATAAAGGTAACAATTGTTATTATTGCAAAACCACTTTTATTATTGTATTTAGTATTTTACTGAAAACGAAAAAAATAGACACAAAAAAAGACCTTTTACAATTTGTATAAGGTCTTTTTTTATAATCTATATTCCTTATAAAGGAATATTTCCATGCTTTTTAGCAGGATTCTGTTTCGATTTTGTTTGGGTCATCTCTAACGCTTGGATGAGTTTCTTTCTTGTTTCAGCAGGTTTAATAACTTCATCAATATAACCTACTTGTGCTGCTTTATAAGGACTTGCAAAATTCTTGCGATAATCTTCAACGGCTTTTAATCTTTCTTCTTCGTTTAGTTTTCCCTTATAAATGATGTTTACTGCACCATCAGGTCCCATTACAGCAATTTCGGCAGTAGGGTAGGCATAGTTAATATCGGCACCAATGTGCTTACTCGACATAACATCATAGGCGCCACCATAAGCTTTACGAGTAATAAGAGTAATTTTAGGTACTGTTGCTTCGGCAAAAGCATAAAGTAGTTTAGCACCATGCTTTATAATGCCACCATATTCTTGTTCGGTACCTGGTAGGAAACCGGGAACGTCTTCAAAAGTGATTATTGGAATATTAAAAGCATCGCAGAAACGTACAAAACGAGCTGCTTTAGCACTTGCATCAATATCAAGAACACCGGCAAGCATCATGGGTTGATTGGCTACAATACCAACAGATCTTCCTCCCATACGTGCAAATCCTACAATGATATTAGGAGCATAATGAGGATGTATTTCAAAGAAATGCTTTTGGTCAACAACGGCCAAAATCAATTCTTTCATATCATAAGGTTTATTAGGATCGGTAGGAATAATTTCACATAATGATTTATCAATTCTGTTAACATCGTCAGTACAAACTTTAACAGGAGGATCTTCCATATTATTTGATGGCAAGAAGCTTAAAAGTTCGCGTAACATCATCATGGCTTGCTCATCGTCATCAGCTGTTAAATGCGCAACACCACTCTTGCTATTATGCGTCATGGCACCACCAAGTTCTTCTTTTGTTACTTCTTCGTGTGTAACTGTTTTTATAACATCGGGACCGGTAACAAACATATAGCTGCTTTCCTTCACCATCATAATAAAATCGGTAATAGCAGGAGAATAAACAGCACCACCGGCACAAGGACCTAAAATAGCAGAAAGTTGAGGAATAACTCCTGAACTCATCACATTACGATAAAAAATATCGGCATAACCGGCTAAGCTTTCTACTCCTTCTTGAATACGTGCTCCTCCAGAATCATTTAATCCAATCATAGGGGCACCCATTTTTAGCGCTAAGTCCATTACTTTAATAATTTTATCAGCATTGGCACGGCTTAATGAGCCTCCAAATACAGTAAAATCTTGAGCAAATACATAAACCAATCTTCGGTCGATTTTACCATAACCTGTAACTACTCCATCGCCCAAGAATTTGGTTTTCTCCATCCCAAAATCAGTAGAAGTATGAGTAACAAATTTGTCCAACTCAACAAAAGTCCCTTTATCCATTAGGTCTTCAATTCTTTCGCGAGCAGTTTTTCTTTTGGCTGCGTGTTGACGGTCTATTCGAGCTTGTCCTCCACCTAATTCGGCTTCTTTATTCTTGTCTTCTAAAAGACTATTTTGTTGTTTTCTAATATCCATTTTTATATTTTTTTCGCTATTCTACTAAAACTAAAGGTTGATTACTATCTATTGCATCGCCTTCTTTTACAAGGATTTCAGTGATTACTCTATCAGTTTTTACTTTGTATTCACTTTGCATTTTCATAGCTTCCACAATAACAACTGTAGTGCCTTCGGCAACTTCATCACCTACTTTAACAGGTATGCTAATTACTTTACCGGGCATAGGACTTGAAATGGCTCTTCCACCCTCATCATCATCACCTCCACCTCGGCTCATCAGGTAACGGGCTTCAGCGTCAATAATTTCTAGTTCGAAGCTCTCCTCATAAGTATTTACGTGAAACGATTTTGCTGTTTCACCTTCAACCAATTCTACATTATAGGAACGGTTATCTTTTAGTATGGAATAAAGTCCTTTTTGTACTTCTATTAAATCCAGATTGTAAATTTTTTCATCAACCTGTATTTGAATATTATTTTCTTTACGGCTAAGCAGCTTTACTTTAGCAAATCTATCGCCTACTTTAACTTCTAACATAATTTCTATTTTTGGTTGATATTACCATCTTAATGTATTCTTTTTTCTTCCGAAATCTTTCCAATTATTTGCCATGTTTTTCTTCATAGGCTCCGGTTGGAGATTATCTAGTTTGTCGGTATAATTCATAAAGGCTGTAATAATAGCCATATCTTCATTATCTCCTTCGTACTCTCTTTTATCCATTAAGAAATCGAAGTTTTCCTCAATAAAATGGGTGTTGTACTGGCCTTTAACAAAATCGGGAGTCTCCATAATTCTTTCCAGAAAACGCATAGAAGTTTTAATTCCTGTTATTTTATAATTAAACAGAGCTCTTTTCATGCGTTGAATAGCTTCTTCGCGAGTTTCGGCCCAAGCAATTAATTTAGAAATCATAGGATCATAAAAAATTGGAATCTCAAACCCCTCATAAACATAACCATCATGTCGAATACCTAAGCCTAAAGGCTCACTCATATGTGTTATTTTACCTGGACTAGGCATAAAATTATTTTCGGCATCTTCGGCATAAATACGGCACTCAATAGCATGACCTTTTTGTATTAAGTCTTCTTGTTTAAGATTGAGGACTTCGTTATTAGCAATATTAATTTGTTGTTTTACCAAATCAACCCCAACTACTCTTTCTGTTACAGGGTGTTCCACTTGCAAACGAGTGTTCATCTCCAAAAAGTAATAGTTCAAATCATTATCGGTAATAAACTCAATAGTTCCTGCACCAGAATAATTTACTGCTAATGCTGCAGCTACAGCATGTTTTCCCATATCTTCTCTAACAGCAGCTGTCATGATAGGAGAGGGTGTTTCCTCTACAACCTTTTGGTGACGTCTTTGCACAGAGCATTCTCTTTCAAAAAGATGAACGCAATTACCGTGATTATCTGCTAGAATTTGAAACTCAATATGATGAGGTGAATCAATATACTTCTCGATATATACATCACCATTACCAAATGCATTGATTGCTTCGGAACGAGCAGCACGGATAGATTCTAGTATTTTAGATTCATCTTTAACTAAGCGCATTCCTTTGCCACCACCACCAGCAGTAGCTTTAATCATCACTGGTAAACCAATTTCATGAATGGTTTTAAGAGCTTCTTCTTCATCCGTAATAGCCTCTGTAGTTCCTGGAACTACGGGTACTCCTGCGGCTATCATTTTTTTACGGGCAGTAATTTTATCACCCATTGTATTGATGGCAAAAGCATCGGGACCAATAAAAATAATACCTTCTTTTTTGCAACGCTCTGTAAATTCAGCATTTTCTGAAAGGAAACCATATCCAGGATGAATAGCATCTGCACCGGATTTTTTAGCAGCATCAATAATTTTATCAATAATTAAATAGCTTTCGGCTGAGGGTGATGGACCAATATGATAGGCTTCATCTGCATATCTAACATGCATAGAAGTTCTATCAGCATCGGAGAAAACTGCAACGGATTTGATATCCATTTCGCGACAAGAACGCATAACTCTAATGGCTATTTCGCCCCTGTTCGCAACTAATACTTTTTTTATCATAATAAATTAGTATGTTGTTATAAACTCATTTAAGAGTAATTATTTGATTTTCTGTGTTTTGTACTTCTCTTTTTGTTTTTTGGCGCGGTAAATATAAATATATTATTTGGAATGTAAGTAATTTACTGATGCATAAAAAAGGGATAAATACTTGACATGCAAAGCAATTGCCGCAGATATATTTGATAATGTGCAAATTGAAAAACAGAAAGCCATTCATTGATTTGTAATGAATGGCTTCTGCTAATGAGTTTAAAATGTTATAGAGAATTAATGTACCTTAATCATTTTTTTAATAATTGATTTGTTTCCTATTTGAAGATGACAAAAATAGACACCATCGCTTAAAAAGTCTAAAGTGCTTTGGATAGAGTGTTGACCGGTTTCTAATTTTTCTTTCGCAAAGAGTTTTTGTCGATGTCCTAATAAGTCTAATATTTCAAGGCTTACAAACTCTGTTTCTGTTAAGGAAAAACTAAAATCTACTTGTGAACTAATGGGATTTGGAATAATTTGAAAGTCTTGATTTTTTATTGGCTGAGATACATTAGTACTTATGTCGTACCAAGCTTGCCACCCTTCGTCTTGTATTTCATTATTACTTACAAAAACCATATTCATTTTCCCACTTGGTGAGGTGATTGATTCTGGAGCAGTTTCATAATTCCCACTTATAACAGCTAGTAAATCTTGATTATCTCCATCGTAAATTGTTAGTTTATCGTATTCTTCTTGTGTGTTAAAATAATCGAAATGAAGAGTTAATGGTGCTTCTATACCTGGATTAATGATCCAAATACAGAATGAAGAATTGGAGTAATAAAAGGAATCACTTCCGTCGGAAATCGTTGCATAGGGATCAGTTATCTGTGTTACTTCATTACAAAAAATGGCACAATCACATTCGTAATTTAAATAAAAACCGGGAGCTGTATTTTCTCCATCTGTAATAAATTCGATAAAGAGTTTATTTGATGTAGAGCTGATATTATCAGGAATTTCGTTCCCACTTAAAGAAGCTAAAAGCGGAGCGTTACGATCTTCACCATTATATATATTGAGTTTGTCGCCATCATTAAAAATATTGAAGCGTTTAAACTTTAAAACAATACTGCTGATTGAATCGTACTGAGTTTGTGGATCAATAAGCCAAGTAGCAGAAGTATTGTTTAAATAATTGTTTACAGGACCACTTCCATCAGATATACTTCCCTCTAAATAGCTTAAAGTATCGGCTCCACTTTCATAATATGGATATTCCCAATTATCAGTATCGGGATATAAATTAATACCTATTTGTTGACCTGTATTAAAACCTTGAATTTCATCGATGATATAATAGCCATCAGAAGAGCCTCCCCATCCTAAATTCATATGAAAAAAATCATCATCTTGATAACCATCACAAACCCACATATGTCCACCGCTGTTTGAAAAACCAACATAAGGCATAGGATGACCTAAGTCCAATTGATTGGCCATGATATTTTTCCAATCTGTATCATTATAGTAATCTCTTTCAATAAATTGCAAATCGGGAGAAAGATTAAAATGAGCTTCCATTTGTTCAGGATACATCCAAGTACCAGAGCTTTCAGGGCTATAATTCATATCTAATGCAACACCAATTTGATACATGAGTTCTCCAACAGCAGTATCGTTAATTCTAGGAACATCGGTCATTGCATCCCATTGGTACCAAGTGTTTTCAAAGTCGGCACAAAGTTCCCCATAAACATCGTGAGTATAACAATAGTAGCCTGAACCTTTGATAGGAAACCTCCAATAATACAAACATTGTGCATAGGCTGTCGCTACACAACCTGTTATAGCTTGTCCCCCTTCGCCTACCGGGCACATAGAGTTATAGGGCCATGTTTGGTTCCATTTTGTTGTAAGCAGAGGTTCTATTTCTCTGGTCTTTGAATTAGGAATTGTTAATAGAAATGGATCGCTGGTAAAATGTTTCCATTTTAAGGTAGTTTCTGGCTCCGCCTTTATATTATTATTTCGAGCATAAGTAATCAATTCTTTATACTGATTAAACCAAAATTTTACATTCTCAGGAGGGTTTTTTGATGAATACTGGTTTTTGAAAGAATAACCAATAACTGGTTTTAAGCGGTCTTCAGCAGAAATAATTACAAAACCACCATTATTAAAATGAAAAATATAATAAAAAGTATCATTTTGATCAGATATTGTTTCACTTGATAGTATTTCAATTTCATTATAATCAATAGCCCTTTCATATTGATTATAGGTCTCAAAATAAAAATTTGTAGCCACTTTTTTGGCTAATTCTTTACTAATATTAGTACCATATAAATGAAGGCTAAAAAAAGCTAGAATAATAGGGAGTAAATGTTTTAATTTCATGATTGTATATTTAGTTTTATGTTTATGTGTTTTTTTTTGAAAGGCTCAAAGATAAATAAAATCTATTTGTTACTTTTACACAGAAAAAACAAGCCATGGATTATTTGAAACTACAAATACTTACCCAGCAAGTGATTAAAATAAGTAAGGAAGCTGGTTCTTTTTTAAAGAATGAAATAAGCAAGATAAAGCAAACAGATATTAAGGAAAAAGGTTTGCACGATTTGGTAACTTATGTTGATAAAGCAGCTGAAAGAATGCTTGTTACTGCTCTGGGTGATTTATTGCCCGAATCTGGCTTTATTGCTGAGGAAGGGACTAGTTCTAAACTAGGTAAGGATTATAATTGGATTATTGACCCATTGGATGGGACAACAAATTTTATTCATGGTGTTCCTTTATATGCAGTTAGCTTAGCTTTGAAATATCATGATGAGATTATTATGGGTGTTATTTACGAACCTAATTTGGATGAATGTTTCTATAGTTGGAAAGATGCTCCTTCTTATTTAAATGGTAAAATTATTCATGTTTCAGAAACAAAAAAAGTGGACCAAGCTTTATTTGCTACAGGATTTCCTTATTATGATTATGACCAATTGAAAGAATTCATGAATTTTTTTGAGTATTTAATGAGATATAGTAGAGGAATCAGACGACTAGGAACCGCAGCCATGGATTTGGCTTATGTAGCTTGTGGACGTTACGATGGCTTTTACGAATATGGATTAAATGCCTGGGATGTAGCAGCTGGAACATTGATAGTGAAAAATGCCGGAGGACAGAATGTGGATTTTAAAGGTGGTAATGATTGTATTTTTGGTAAAGAAATTGTGAGTACAAATGCGGGATTAGCTAAGGAGTTTATTGGTTTAGTTAAACAGCATTTTTAAAGTTTACAAGGTTGAAAGTTCACAAGGTTTAAAGTGCATAATTTTTTATTATTTCAACTCAATTTTTAAACTTTCTGCTTCCCAACTTTAAACTCTTCCATTCTGCAACCCTGAACTATTTTGTTGTACATTTACCGTTCTATTTCAAATTCATATTTATGAGTAGTAAAAAAGCTATACAAAAAACTAAAGATGATCCAATCAGGAGTTTACTAAAGGCTATCAGTTGGAGAGTCATAGCATCTGGTACCACATTTATCATCTCCTATTTCATTTTTAGTAATTATTCTGAACAATCTCCTTCAGAAGCCATGCAAACAGCATCTTATATTACAGCTATCGAACTAATTGCAAAATTATTAATATATTACCTTCATGAAAGATTATGGACCAACATCAATTGGGGTAAAAATTGGAGAGCCCGAGCCCGACAGAAAATACAGAAAAAGCAAGAGAAACAAGAGCGTAATAATTCTTAAACTCACATTGGTTTTATTAAGTATCATTATTTTTATTCCGATACTTTTTGCCAATAATGCAAAAAATGATTCTCTTGTCTATAAAGTTTATCAAGTTAATATTCAAGAGGAGATAGCGCCACCCCTTTGGCATTTAACGCAAAAGGCTTTTACAGAAGCTCATAAGAAGCATTACGATTTAATATTGATTCATATGAATACTTATGGTGGTTTAGTTGATATTGCCGACTCCATAAGAACCGTAATTTTAAATTCCGATATTCCTGTATATGTTCTGATAGATAATAATGCAGCCTCTGCCGGAGCACTTATTTCAATTGCCTGCGATAGTATTTATATGGTAGAAGGAGCCAATATTGGTGCTGCCACAGTTGTTAGCCAAACCGGAGAAGCTATGCCTGACAAGTATCAATCCTATATGCGTTCCATGATGCGTAGCACAGCAGAAGCAACGGGGCGCAATCCTGAAATTGCTCAAGCAATGGTGGATCCTCGTATTGTTATTCCTAAGGTAATAGATTCTGGACGAGTGCTTACTTTTACTACTTCTGAAGCGATAAAGAATCATTTTTGTCAAGCTAAAGTTTCCGGAATAAAAGATATCTTCAACAGATTGGGAATTAAAGAATATGATATTCATAAACAGGAAATTAAAGCTTCAGATAGGATTATCAGGATTTTGGTAAACCCGATGATAAGTGGTATACTTATTATGCTTATTGTTGGTGGATTGTATTTTGAACTCCAATCACCTGGTATTGGCTTTCCTTTGGCTGCCGCTTTATTAGCTGCAGTTTTGTATTTTGCTCCTTTATATATAGAAGGACTAGTTGAACACTGGGAGATTATAATATTTTTTGTAGGAATTGTTTTGTTGGCAATTGAAATTTTTGTTGTTCCGGGTTTCGGTTTTTTTGGAATTTCGGGTATCATTCTAATTCTGGCTTCCTTGTCTCTAGCAATGGTTGATAATGTTGGTATCCACTTTACATTATCAAATGTTAACGCTATTATTTTTGCTTTAATAGTTGTTTCCACTTCTTCTTTAATTGGCTTAGTAGGAGCATATTATATAAGTAAAAAGGTGTTCGATTATAATTCTAAATTTAAACTAGCACTTAATAAAACTCAAAGAAGAGAAGAAGGCTATGGTATTGATTTATTAGCCTATCAAAGTGTGATAGGAGAAAGAGGACATGCATATACTGTATTGCGACCATCAGGAAAAATAAAAATAGGTTCAGAGATATTTGATGCGGTTTCGCTTACAAGTTTTATTGAACAAGGAGAAGAGATTGAAGTAGTGTCTTATGAAAATGCTCAGTTAATTGTAAGGAAAATTTGAAATGACAAATTTAATACTTATTCAAGCAGACATTACTAAACTAAAAGTTGATGCTATTGTAAATGCTGCAAATACCGGTTTATTGGGTGGAGGAGGAGTAGATGGGGCTATTCACCGAGCTGCCGGAAGTGCTCTTTTAAAAGAATGTAAATCTATTGGAGGTTGCGCCACAGGAGATGCTAAAATAACCAGTGCATATCAATTAGATGCCAGGTATATTATTCACGCTGTGGGACCTGTCTTTAATAATCATAGTCCAAAACAAGCCATGTTTCTTTTGCAATCAGCCTATGAAACTAGCTTAAAGCTTGCTTTGCAGAATAATGTTAAGTCCATAGCTTTTCCAAATATAAGCACAGGGGTTTATTCGTACCCAAAACAAGATGCGGCAATAATAGCAATTAATACAGTAAAACAATTTTTATTGAAAAAACCCACAATTGATAAAATACTTTTTTGTTGCTTTGATAAAGATAATTACTCCATTTATAAAAGCTTGCTTGAAAAAGATGCGCAAAATGTGTAATTTAGCTAAACCATTTTTAATAATTTATAAAAAAACTTATATGAAGAATTTTACTACAATTACTATGAAATCTATTTTTATGCTCATGATTTCATTATATGTTTTACCATCATTTTCACAAACAACTATGAGCCGTGAAGAAATAGCTTTAGCCAAAGCTGAGGATAAACTAAACACAAAACGTTTGAAATTAGTAGAATATAAAATGCAAATTGAGGCTGCTGATAGTTTATATGTTGCAGGAGAAAAATTACAAGTTGATTCTAAAATAATGAAAGGAGAGGGGCGAGATGAAGAGAAAGCAGTTGAAAAAAAGTATAAAGTAGATAGTAAACCTTATAAAAAGGCCATGAAGAGCAAGGATAGAAAGGAAGCATCACAAGCTCGTACTGATTTGAAAGTAATCACCACAAAGTATAAAACTGATTTAAAAGCCGCTCAGAATAAAGTTAAAGTTGCTGAAAGAAACATTGTTAATTCAGGTAGAATGATGGATAAGGCAGATAAAAAATTGGATATGTTAAGTCAAAAACTTAAGGCAGCTGAAAAAGCATATAAAGATGCTGAGAAAGCATTAAACAAATTAAAATCAGGTGAATAGGACTTTGTTTTTACCAAGGCTTTTAGTTTTTTTTCAATTTGCAGCGCTGTTTATTATTATGTTTTCCGGGCCGCTCATTGCAAGTAATATTTTGCTTAAGTTGGTTCAAGTATCTAGTGCTATTATTGGTATTTGGGCAATTATAATAATGCATATTGGTAATTTTAATATCGTTCCAATTCCCGTAAAAAATGCTGTTTTTGTAACAAAAGGGCCATATCGTTTAATTCGTCATCCTATGTATACTTCTCTTTTCCTATTTACTCTACCAGAGTTGATAGGTGACTTTTCATATATCAGGTTATTAGCTTTTGCTTTTATGGCAATTACTCTTTTATACAAGCTTCGTTATGAAGAAAAGTTATTACTGGAGAAGTTTGATGAATATGAACATTACATGACCAAGACGAAACGAATAATTCCCTATATATTTTAGACAAAAAAAACCACCTTCCATATGGAAAAGTGGTTTGTAATATTTTGATTTCTTTAGGTTTATATGATACCTTGATCCATCATTGAGTTCGCTACTTTAAGGAAACCGGCAACATTAGCTCCTTTTACATAGTTTACATATCCGTCAGATTCTGTTCCATATTGAACACAAGCACTATGAATACTAACCATAATATGGTGCAGTTTTTCGTCAACTTCTTTTGCTGTCCAATTAAGTTTCATGCTATTTTGTGTCATTTCTAATCCTGATGTAGCAACTCCACCTGCATTTACAGCTTTTCCAGGACCAAACATAATTTTGTTGTCATGAAATTCTGTTACGGCTTCAGGAGTACATGGCATATTAGCTCCTTCTGCAACACACAATACTCCATTTGCAATTAACGCTTTTGCATCATCACCATTTAGTTCATTTTGAGTAGCACAAGGCATTGCAACATCAGCTTTTACTTCCCAAGGGCGTTTGCCGGCATGGAATTCAGCTTCTGGAAACTCCTCAGCATAAGGAGCCACAATATCCATATTTGATGCTCTAAGTTCTAGCATATATTCTATTTTTTCTCCACTAATTCCATCAGCATCAAAAATATAACCATCAGGTCCAGATATAGTAACTACTTTCCCTCCTAATTCGGTAATTTTTGTTACAGCACCCCAAGCTACATTTCCAAAACCAGAAACTGCCACAGTTTTTCCTTGGAAGCTGTCATTTTTAGTTGCCAGCATTTCTTTTGCAAAATATACTGCACCAAATCCAGTTGCTTCAGGACGTACTAAAGAGCCACCCCAATTAACGCCTTTACCAGTTAAGATACCAGTATTTTCTCGGGCTAGTTTTTTATACATTCCAAATAAGAAACCAATCTCACGACCACCAACACCAATATCACCTGCAGGTACATCTGTCTCAGGACCAATCAAGTGCCAAAGTTCCAACATGAAAGCTTGTGCAAAACGCATGATTTCTGCATCTGATTTTCCTTTTGGATTGAAATCAGACCCTCCTTTACCACCACCCATTGGTAAGGTTGTTAAAGCATTTTTGAATATCTGTTCGAAACCTAAGAATTTGAGAATACTGAGGTTTACACTAGGGTGAAATCGAAGACCACCTTTATATGGACCAATAGCATTATTAAATTGTACCCTATAACCTAAGTTAACATGTACTTTGCCACTATCGTCAACCCAAGGGATTTTAAACGACATAATTCTATCTGGCTCAACTAGTCTTTCTAGAATACCGGCAGCTTCAAATTGAGGATTGGCATCTAATACTTCCTCTAATGATTCAAGTACCTCTTGAACTGCTTGAAGATACTCTTTTTCTCCTGGATGCTTAGCTTCCAGATTATTCATAAACTGATCTAAATTCATCTCTTTATATTTTATTGATTATATTTTTTTTACTAAAAATTGAGGATGCAAATATACTATTCATAGTATGCCATTGTATCAGTGTATTTCTGAATTTAAGTTCTAAATTAAACTCATTGTAATACAGGGTAGTACGTGCAGTTACTATAATTGTTTAGACTATAAATATATAAATAATTTTTTAATTATAAACAGTTATATTCATTTTTAGTTCAATGACTTAAAAAAATAGTTTAAAGTGCATCTCGAATCTGATTCAAATGATCAGATAGTAGTTCATTCATATAAATTAGAATTTCCTTTTGTAGGAGTTCGCTTGGCTCAAATGCTTGGATTATTTCTAAAGAATTAAGCGTATACTCACCTTTTTTACTCAGGTATGAAAAAACAATATTTACACTGGGATTATTTAGCATCATTACTCCAAAAAGAGAATGAAAATCATTAATATTAACTTTTGATTTTTCTGTTATTTGAAATTCAAATTGAACTGTAGTTTGTTTACGGTGGTAGAGATGTGATATTTGTCCTCCAAGGCTCCTGCTTAATTCAAGTAGTCCAGCGAAGGTTTTTGAATTTACTTTTTCATCATTTATTTTTTTTCCATCATCTTTAATAATTATTTCTATCGTGGATGATTGAATGGTATCAGCAATATATAACTCTAGAGTATTTGTTGAATAATCTATTCGGCTTTGTATATAATTGATTAGGTATAATGAGATATCCATGGAATATTATTCAAAAAACGCATGATAAACAAACTGAGCAAGTATATAAATAAAGCAGTTGTCTTATCTTTTATCCCTCTGGTATTGGTTAGTTTCTCCGTAGGCTGCACATTTTTTATTGGAAACACAAGAAGACATTACTAAGCTCATAACAAAAAGGCTAACTAGAAATATGGCTATTTTTTTCATCTATTCATTATTTTTTATTCGGATTTGTCAGTGATAAGAATACTTTGTTAAAGACAAATTAATCCGAGATGAGCTTAGGTAATTTCCTCGCTCGATTAATATATAACTAATTTCAGTGGCTAAAATAATCATTTTTTTATCATCTTATCAAGGGCTCACAAAAAAATAACTTAATAATTAAAACAATCCGCCGAATTCTTGTATTTTTACGAAAAACGAAAAATTCATTTGATGGCTACAAGTTCAGTAAAAATTCATCCGGAATGGTATGAAGTTTTAAAAGACCAGTTTAATTCGGATTATTTTAGCAAGTTAAAGCAGTTTCTTATTGAGGAGAAAAAACACTATACCATTTTCCCCAGTGGTGAGAATATTTTTAAAGCATTTGACAAAACTCCGTTTAGTAAGGTTAGGGTAGTAATTATTGGACAGGACCCTTATCATGGACATGGACAAGCAAACGGATTGTGTTTCTCAGTTTCTCAGGGTATCAATCATCCTCCATCATTAAGAAATATTTTTAAAGAAATTGAACAAGATTTGGGTATTCCATATCCAAAGTCTGGGAATTTAGAACCTTGGGCAAATCAAGGTGTGTTTTTAATAAATGCTACTCTAACCGTAAGGGCACAACAGGCTGCTTCGCATCAAAAAAGGGGGTGGGAAGAATTTACCGATACAGTTATAAAAAAACTCTCGGAGGAAAGGGATGGTTTGGTTTTTTTATTGTGGGGGAATTTCGCTATTGCAAAGAAAAAATTGATTGATACGACAAAACATCATGTATTAACTAGTGTTCATCCCTCTCCATTATCAGCTCACAGGGGATTTTTTGGATGTAAACATTTTTCTAAAACTAATGAAATACTTGAAAACCAGAGTAGTGTTCCCATCGATTGGAGAGTAGAATAAATTTACTAAAAAACTTCCAAAAGTGTTAAATATTGTTTTATATTTGCACTCACATTGCGGGATGGAGCAGAGGTAGCTCGTTGGGCTCATAACCCAAAGGTCGTCAGTTCGAATCTGGCTCCCGCTACTTAAAAAACAGACAGTTACTTGAAAAAGTAGCTGTTTTTTTTTATTCCCCTAAAACATGTCTAAAACAGGATTCATTGTTAAAAATATAGTTTCAATACAAACATAAATATCTCATTTTACTCCTTTTATATCTTTCAACAATACAAAAGCTCCATATTGTACGCTACCATATTGTACGCTACCAGCTACTTCTACACTTATGAATTATTATTATTCTTACTTACTAAGTATAAATATAGAAGTGCCATAATAGCAGAAAAAACAAAATAACTTAATCTGTTCTCATAAATCTCATCCCAATGTAAAGCCTTACCATATGTCTTGCCATAACCAATGTATCTTTCACTTAAAATAATCGTAACAAAACCAAAAAAAAATACAACTATAGTTTTTCTTATTTCTTTGTTCATAGTATTATTGCTTTTCGAAATATGTGGGAGATTCATACCCCCGCTCGCTCGGAAATGTTTTCCGAGTGTAGTATACATTAATAATCTACCCATAAGTCTTCAATTGCATTGCTTCCAAAACTACAATCAATAAACTTATGCATCATTCAGCATTAAAAAATGCTTTATCAAACTTATATATTTCGTTTTGATTGCACATATAGCAAAGATAGAGAATTTATTGTTTTGCTAGTAGATTATATGTGATATATGCACTCGGATTGCAAATCCGAGCGAGCGGGATACACTATCTATTTGCAATACCATATTTTCATATAAATTCCTCCTGTTCTATCTCTTTTATTGAATATCCCTTTGGGATTTCGACAACCGTGAGAAAAAAACTGTATTCCGTTTTTAATTTTCTTTGCATGCAAAAATTCAATACCTGTATATTTATCCTGATAGAGTTCTACTGTAATTACACTATCTGCTTGAATGATATACCTACCAAACTTTCCGTAACTAAAATCATTTAATTCTTTATGAGTTGGAATATTTAAATACGAAAAACTAAAAAACACCCGACCATCCTCAAAAAAACGTAGATAAGTGTAGTAAGATGTGTTTTCATATCTTTCAGAAATAGTACTCTTAATGTAAATGGTATTTACAGAGATTACCGAACTATCTAACAAACAAAAAGTATCTTCTGCAAGCTGATATCTTGGGTCTGTCTTTGGTAAATATTTCTTTATTTGTTCGTCATTAAATATTTTTTGTGAGAACGAATTAAGAACAATAAATAACAATATTGCTAATATTAATATTTTTTTCATTGTTTTCTATTTTGTAATGAATTAGGAGCGGTGGATCTAAAAAGGTCTATTCCTCGCTCGCTCGGAAATGTTTTCCGAGTGTAGTATACGTTAATAATCTACCCATAAGTCTTCAATTGCATTGCTTCCAAAACTACAATCAATAAACTTATGCATCATTCAGCATTAAAAAATGCTTTATCAAACTTATATATTTCGTTTTGATTGCGCATATAGCAAAGATAGAGAATTTATTGTTTTGCTAGTAGATTATATGTGATATATGCACTCGGATTGCAATCCGAAAGCTATCGGAT
>Ga0256826_1001157_pt1 | contig 16332 bp, 16 predicted proteins | sample CV79metaG_FD_185975 | JGI IMG/M metagenome (GOLD analysis project Ga0256826, IMG submission 185975) | Hydrothermal vent microbial communities from East Pacific Rise, Pacific Ocean - CV79 | ecosystem: Environmental > Aquatic > Marine > Hydrothermal vents | place: Pacific Ocean: East Pacific Rise...
CAATTTTGTCTCGTCAAACAGCAGGGATTAGAGGAAAATCTTTAATTATTAACCTACCTGGAAAACCAAAGTCAATCCGTGAGTGTTTAGATGCAGTTTTCCCAGCAGTACCTTACTGTATTGACCTTTTAGAAGGACCTTTTATGGAGACTAACGAAGAGGTTATAAAGGCCTTTAGACCTAAGGCTAAATAGCTTAAAAGTCTAGGGTGAACCCAAGACCAATGTTGTACCCATCTAAACCATCGCTTTTAACAGTACTGGCTTCGAGAAAAAACCTTTGGGCCCACCAAGGTGCTTTAGGTGTGTACCAGTAGGCTACAACTCCTAATGTGGCATAGTAGTCAAACTTAACAGAATTTTTAACTGCACCATTAAGGTAATTTGCATTTACATAAGGTTCTAATGTTAGGTAGTTAAGAGAATTTTCAAAAAGCTTATCTGTCTCAACACCTAAAGTAAGTGTTGTTACACTAGATTCACTCGTAAATTTACTTAATTCACTTAAATCAAATGTAGATTTTGTTTCATAAATTTTATAAGCAATTTTAGCATATGCTTTATTGTTGAAAATGAGCATATTATACTCAGCTAATGTGAAAAATTTATAACTAAGATTGTCATTATAATCTTGATTAAAAAAATCTTCAATAGCATCACCTATATTATTATTAGGGTCTAAAACACTCACTCCAGATTTAGAGTATATGAGTTCCGCTCCTCCAGATATATAAAACTGAGGTGAAAACTTGTATTGGATACCTCCCCCTAAGCCTGCGGTATAAGTACGTATATGATTTTTATTATTTAAGCGAGTACCATCAGGTATCTGTATGGTCTGGGTTATATATGTTTTACTGTAACCTATATTTCCTACTATAAAATAATTGAGTGAGTCTGTTGAGGGAAAATGGTAAGTAAAAGGTAAGTGAAGAATATCCATATCAACACCAACATCTGTAAAATGGTATGTACCAGAGCTTAGTGCATCTTGCGAAGTGAATATAAGTAGTGTATTAATACTTGCAAGGTGTGCTTTTTTTGCGATATCACTAAGTGAGTCTGCATAAGTAAGTGAGCTCAATAGAGATAATAGGGATATGATTTTTTTCAACAATTCTCATTCTTTTGTAGATTTATTTATTGTATCTAAACAACTTTATATATTTATATTAAAAGTTATAATCAATTAACACTTTATTAAGTTTTATAGGAATATTATGTATATATACGATAATAACTAAGGAGTGTTTATGAAAAAAATTCTTTTAGTATCTCTTTTTACTTCAAGTGCTTTACTGGCTTCACCATATTACTGTAATGGCCATCATCAAGATGAGGAGTGTACCACTGAGACAGTTTCTTTAATTGCTGATCAAAGTACAGTTAATGAAATTGTTATTAACCCTTCTCGCATGAGTTTAGCTAACAATAACAAAAAAGCTGCCGTGAGTGCTCAGTTTATTTACTCAGGTGATGTAACCGTTATCAATCTACCTGCTGGATATAATGTTACAGATAACATAGGTTTAGAGCTTAATGTACCAGTAGTGAGTATTAGTGATTTTAATGTTTGGAATCCTATTACATTTCAAAATGAAAAAGAGACAAATATGGGTCTTGGTGATATCTCTGTTGGAGCAAATTACCATTTTGGTAACTTTAGCTCAGACTATGGTCTTAATGTGAGTACATTTAGATATAAAACTAGTACAGGTGATGAGTTAAAAGGTTTGGGTCTTGGAAAGGACGCATACACTTTTTCTCATAATTTTGCTAAAGATACAGATTATCTTCGAGTCCATGCTTTACTCTCTTACACATTAAACGATGAAAAAGTATTGGGTGATGCCCTAACTGCCATGGTCGGTATATCAAGACCATGTCTTTTAAATGACAAATTAAGAACCAATATTAAACTCACCTATTTTAATCTTGAAGAGACTACACAAAATAATTTTACAAACTCGTCAGGTTTTAAAAAAGTAGATCTTTGGATAGCATTTAATAGTGATAGATTATTTGCTGGAATACCTGTTGGGGCAGGTATAAAAATACCAATTATAGATGAAGTTTCGTATAAAGACTTTACTGGGGCAAACCAAACAACAGATGGTAGTAAAACAATACTATTTTATCTTAGTGCAGGAAGTTTCTTTAAATAAAAAGATTAGTTGAGACATATGATAACCATATGTCTCACTTTTAGTAAATATAAGTCAAATAAAGCATAGCTCCAGAGAGAGCATTTTGAACTTCAAGTTTTTTATCTCCATCATCCACTTGCAGATAGATTAGATTATTGTTATATCCAATTCCTGCTCCAATATTCTCAAGAAAACGATACTCTAAGCTTATAGAACTACTATGTAAGTTACCTCTAAATGTATCATACTCCAAGAAAAAATACTCAGTTTTGTAGTTAATAAAGAGTGTTTTATCAATAATAGTATACTCACCTTTAAATCCAAATACAGGCAAAGGCACAGTAATACCTGCTGATGAAGCAGTTGATTCTGCTGCAATACCATCGATTGTTCCTGTAGCTTCAAGTCCTAAACTAATAGTGGTAATATGTAAACCAGCAGTAAGTGCAAGTTCCACTTCATCACTATGGTAAAATGAGTAGCCATAATTTACCTTATAGACATCCATATCAAACTTACTAGTAATACTTGCTCCAGCACTAATAAATTTGTCATTGAATTCTATGTCTTTGTTTGAAGATGTATAACCACTACTCTTTACACTAAAGTATGAAAAATCTATGCTATGTTTATCTGTAAAACGGTAGTACCCATCAATACGAAAAACATTGGTATCGTTTTTCATATTTAACTGGTCTTTAGTATTTATTTTTGCTGAAATAGGAAGATTTCTTGGAGTTAATTGCATCTCAGTCTCAAAGTTTGTAACAAGCATTGTTCCAACGTTGATTTTCCATTCATCTTTTACCTGAGCAAAAAGAGACACTCCTGTAAAAAGAAAGGTAAGTAGTAACTGTTTTTTCAAAATAGACCCTTTTTTAGGGGATTATAACTAAATAAAATTTTATAAAAGCTAATTTATAATGAAAGCCTAATTCCAACAGGACAGTGATCAGAGCCCGTAATATAGTCTAGTATAAAGGCATCTTCTAAATTTTCAGCTAAATCTTCACTTATAAAAAAGTAGTCAATTCTCCATCCAACATTTTTCAGACGTGCCCCAGAGCGGTATGACCACCAGCTATACCTATCTACTTCATCGCCATTTACATATCTGAACGTATCTATGTAGCCATGTTCTATGAGTTTGTCCATCCACACTCTCTCAATAGGTAAAAAACCAGATGTTTTAGAGTTTGCTTTTGGATTTTTGAGGTCTATCTCTTTATGAGCTGTATTGACATCACCACAGATTATTATAGATTTTCCCTCTTCACGAAGTGCTTCACAGTGTGCTAAAAAATCATCGTAAAACTTCATCTTATACTCAAGTCGCTCTTCATTTTTTTGACCATTTGGAAAGTAGACATTAAAAAGAACAATATCATCATAATGAGTCTCAACTATTCTACCTTCACTCATAGTGTCTATATGCTCACAAGTTGAGTTAGAATCACTCTTGATTGTACTCCAAGTCATAGTTCCACTATAACCTTTTTTATCTGCAGAGTTGACAATAACCTCTTCATACTCTTTCTCAAAAAGACCCTCTGGTATCTGCTCCTCAAGAGCTTTTATCTCTTGGAGGCATAAGATGTCAGTTTGACGATCATCTATCCATTTAAGTGCCTCTTTATTACCTACAGCACGGATACCATTAACATTCCATGAAATTATTTCTATAGAGTCAGACATACTTCTCCCTTAATCCAGAAATGATACATTGATTTTATGTGTGTCAAAACCAAGTTCTTTTTTATCTTTTTGGCCATGCATGACATTTAAAAATTCTTCTTGTGTTAAGACCGGTAAATCAATCTCTCTTCCCGTAACCTTATTTATACTTTTTTGTTCTGCATCAAAAATTGCAAGTTCTTCTTTATTATTAACAATCAAAAAATCAGCATTATTATCTGTAGCTTCAAGGAGTATATGCCCTGCTATAAGGTGAATTAATTTTTTATTAGTTGCATTGAGTGGTAGTTCATGATGTTTTGAGGCTAGTTCAATATATTTAGCTCTACTTGTGGCTATCATATTTTCAAATCCTGCATCATTAAGTGAACAGTAAAGAGAAATATTGAAATTGTCAAAGTATTGCTTTACATCGAAGTTTATTTTATACTGCTTGTACTGAGGATAGATGTAAACCTCATTGATATTTTTAAAGTAATCTCTTTGAAGTTGATGTATACTATTTTCTGATTCTTCATAGTTTAATATTCTGTATTGTAAAGAGCTATGGTTTTGTAGACCATCTTCTTTGTGGGAAATTTTTTCTAGTATTTCATTTTTTTGTTGGGGTTGCTCTTTTATCAACTCAGTCGCTAAAAGTAGTACATGCTCACCAATATAGTCTCGGTTAATATGCAGTGAATTTGAAGCATAATACTCAAGCATATATTTTTTTTGAGTTATAAATTCAGATAATTTATCATCACTTATAAAGTTACTTAGAGTAAAAAGTTTTGTTTTATAATCTTCAATATCAATTATAAGGTCATGCTTCGCTCTACTGATACTGATAGGCTCAATAAGGAGTTCTTGAGATGAATCTCTTAAAAAATTTGCTATATCTGCTTTTGATGATGTAAATATGCTGTTAACCCTTAAAAAAAACTCTTCATGATGAAGGTATGAAAATTTTTCTATTTCATTCACTTGTGTAAGTATCTTATCGACAGTAGTATTTGTAGATATATTTAATTTGTATGTTTTGTAGTAGGGGAGGTAGTCTGTTTTATGGTCAAACTTAAAAAGTTTTATCTCTATCATCTGTAAAATCCAAGTGTCATTTTTTGTATTTTACTGTTTAATTAGTTTACTATGTATTTAATATATTGAATTGATAGTGATTATTGAAATTTGCTCCAAAAAGTTACTTTGGAGCATAGAGTTTTAAAGAAAGTCTACTTTAGTAAGGTGATGTTTCATACCTAGTAAATCTTGGTCACAACCAAGAGCTAGACCTAACATCTGCTGCATATGAAGAACAGGAAGCTCAACTTCACGACCAATCGCTTCACCTGCATGTTTTGTTTGCGTATCAAGTTTAAGGTGACAAAGAGGACATGGTGTTACTATCCAGTCAGCATTGTTATCCATTGCACCAGCAATAGCATTACCAGTTAAAATAGCGGCAGTTTTAGGAGCTTGAAGCTCTGCATGGAAACCACAACATTTTGTTTTTTCAGCATAATCTACATTTTTACCACCACAAGCGATAATTAAATCATCTAGTGAAGTAGGGTTGTACGGATTTTCTGGGTTCTTGTGAGACTCATTTTGAAGCTCAGAAGGACGGATATTGTGACAACCGTAAAATGGTGCAATATTAAACTGTGAAAGAGGAGTAACTACCATTTCAGCAATTTTATCAAGACCAATATCATCAATAATTGCATAGAGGAAATGGATAATGTTAGAAGTACCTTTGTACTCTAAACCAACTTCTGCAAGTTTCTCATTTACTCTTGCTTTTAACTCTACATTTTCATCTAAACGGTGTTTAGTCATTGCAGTGTTGAGTTGACAAGTATTACAAATAGTAACCATAGTTAAGCCATGCTTTTCAGCATAAGCTATGTTTCTAGCATTGAGCACTAGAGATAAAAAGTCATCATAATCTTGTAGGTGAGAAGCTCCACAACATGAAGCTTCTGTAAGTTCTACTAGCTCTATATTTAGTTTTTTAGCAACTGCCATTGTAGACATATATTGCTCAGGAGTACTCTGTTTAGCAGTACAGCCTGTAAAAAGTGCGTATCTTAATTTTTCCATATTTTACCCCTAGAACTTTGCTGTTGATGATGATTTAACAAGTTTTTTAATCTCATCTAAATTTTCTGATTTTGTAATGCCCCATGGTGGAACAATTTTACCCTTAGCAAACATTTTGAGTGCTACTGGAATATGCTTAACAATACTAGGCCCTTCAGAGTAAAGAACTAGTCCACCCTCATCAAGTACACCATTTCTAGCAATAGAGTGTTTAAAACCAACTGCATGGCGAGTAGCCACGTTAGAAGTTGCTACACCCTCTGTAAAGAGCATATTGTGAAGTTTCGTAATTTTTTCTATTGGGTTAACATCTTTAGGACAAACCTCTGCACACTCCATACACTTAACACAATCCCAAAGACCTTGTTTCTCTTGATGCAACTCTTTGAGTCTACTGACATGAGCATCATCACGAACATCTGCTTCAAAACGGTAAGCCTTTGCAAAAGCAGCAGGACCAAAGAAATCTTCATTGACTTCAACAACAGGACAAGCATAGTGACAAGCACCACACTGAATACATAGGTCAGCTTCATTTAACTCTTCAGCCTCTTCAGGTGTTACTAGGTGCTCATGCTCTGGGTGTTCTTCTACATCAGAGAGTAGGTATGGGTGAATAGCATCATGCTTCTCCCAGAAATCTCCCTTGTCTATGATTAAATCTTTAACAGCACGTTTAATACTCAATGGCTCAAGAACAAGCTCATTACCAAAGTACTCGAGCATAGTTGTCATAGACTCTTTACAAGCAAGAGTTGAACGTCCATTTACTTTAATAGCACAGGCACCACAGATACCGTGACGACAGCTTCTTCTGTAAGAGAAACTTCCATCTTCATCCCATTTAATTCTGTTTAATATATCTAGTACAACCTCTTCTGAAGTTACTTCCATATCGTAGTTTTCATAGTATGGAAGATAATCTTCATCAGCATTGAAACGAAATACTTTGAAGTTTACTTTTTGTGTAGTAATTGTATTTGTACTCATAAGTTTACTCTCCCTTTCCTAGTAAGTTCTAGCTTTAAGCTCATGTTTGCCAAGAACGACATCCATATAATCAAGAGTAATTTCTCCATCTTTATCCATATAAGCCATTGTGTGTTTTAAGAAATTTTCATCATCACGAGTTTCAAAATCTTCTCTATAGTGAGCACCACGGCTCTCATTTCTAGCAACCGCACTCTCAACAATAAATGCAGAGTAGTCAAGCATATGACCAAATTCAATTGCTTCTTGAAGTTCAGTATTAAAGAGTTTTGATTTATCTTTAATACGAATATGAGCAAAACGTTTACGAAGAGACTTTATCTCTTTAATTGCAATATCTAGTGTCTCTTTAGTTCTAAATGCACCAGCATTTGCTGTCATACACTGCTGAAGCTCTTCGCGAAGATTTGTAATTGTCTCATCACCATTATTATTTAAAATAAAATTAATCTCAGCGAGTGCCGTGTCTGCATCTTCTTCTGTTGCAGGGCGAAGTTCAATATTGTCAATCTCAGTAACCATTGTCTTACCAACAAAACGACCAAAAAGAAGTGCTTCAAGAACTGAGTTCGCACCAAGACGGTTTGCTCCGTGAACAGATACACATGAACACTCACCTGCTGCATAGAAACCTTCGATGAACTCTTTGTTATTAAGACGAACATTACCAGCAATATTTACTGGAATACCACCCATAGAGTAGTGTGCAGTAGCAGAGATTAGGATTGGCTCTTTAATCATGTCTAAACCTAAGAAAGTAATCGCTAAATCACGTAACTCTGGAAGTCTTTCCATGATTAAATCTTTACCAAGATGTGTTACATCAATAAAAACAGCATCTTTTCTTGGACCAACACCACGACCTTCGCGAATCTCGTTTAAGATAGCACGACTTACAACATCACGAGATGCAAGTTCCATTGCATTTGGAGCATATCTCTCCATAAATCTTTCACCCTCAGAGTTAAAGAGGCGTCCACCTTCTCCACGAGCAGCTTCAGAGATTAAAACACCATTTCCAGATAATCCAGATGGGTGAAACTGTACAAACTCCATATCTTCTAAAGGAAGACCATGACGAGCAACGATAGACAAACCATCACCAGTATTTGCATGTGCATTTGAGTTGATTTTATATGAACGTGCATATCCACCAGTCGCGAACATTACAGACTTAGCATTAAAAATTACAGTCTGCATATCACGAATGTTAAAAGCTACAATTCCAGAAACTTTTCCATCTTTGTAGATTAAATCAGCCGCATACCACTCATCCCAGAACTTAACACCAGCACGATGAGCTTGTTCGTAAATAGTCTGTAGTAGAGTAAGACCTGTTCTATCTTTTGCATAACATGCACGAGGAGAAGATTGACCACCAAAAGGGCGTTGTGCAATTTTTCCATCAGCAGTTCTACTAAAAGCAGCACCCATTCTCTCAGCCCAGCGAATTGTCTCTGGGGCTTTTTGACACATAAACTCTACTGCATCTTGATCAGCTAAATAATCTGAACCTTTTACAGTATCGAACTCATGAAGCTCAACACTATCTTCATCGCTAAACGCGGCATTAACACCACCTTGTGCTGCACCAGAATGACTTCTTAGTGGATGTAATTTTGTAATTACAGCAACTTTTTTTCCTGCATTTTGCAACTCTCTCGCTGCTGCACAGCCTGCAAGACCTGCACCAACAACTATTGCATCGTAAGTATAAATAGGAATACTCATTAACCCATCCTTCGTTTTAGAACTAAAATAATGCTGATTATATCGCGAGTTGCCTTAGTGAATGTTAAATAAGAGCTTTGTTTTTGGGAAGTTGGAGTTTGTTACCATTTGAGACACTTATAAATAGATGCCTCGAAACTGGATTAAGCTATTGGAATATTAGTGTCTTCAAATACGATTAGGTCTTGTGTTTGTGAAATTCTATTTCCACCTTTAGATATTGCATGTGCAAGAACTTCTTTTGCTTTTTTAAGTGCTTCATCAAGTGTTACTTTAGATGACTTAACCATAAATCCACCACTGATTGTAATATTTACTGTACCTTTGTTCTGTGTATGAAATCTAATCTCTTCTATACTCTGTCTTATAAGGTCCAAGTCTATAAATAGTTGTTTTTTACTTGTTCTAGATAAAATAACTGTAAATTGGTTGTAATCAGTTCTAGCAATAATATCTGTTGGTTGTTCATGTAAAGAGATGGTAAAAGCGGTCTTTTTAAGCATAGCCTGCGTTGTCTCTTGCGCAAAAGCACGATTAGACTTAGAGAAGCTATCTATCTCCAATATAGCTACTGCAATATGATTGGCTTCATAGTTACCTTTTCTGTTGTTGTAAGCACTAAAAAGACCTTTATAATTGTAGATTTCTGTTACAGGGTCTAACATCTCTGGATTATCGAGTGTTACACTTTTCCTTCTCATTCTAAGTGCTATAGCATCTGCCTCTTCTGAAAATATCTGGTAAGAGAGTTTGTTTTGTTCTTTATCGATGGTATATAAGAAGCGTATATCACTATAGATGGCTTGGATTTTTTTTCTATACCAAAAAGTTCCCAGTAGGAGAAAAAGCATATTTAGAATTAGAATATTACGAATTATATAGTACTTTTTTTCATCATAAAATATATTTTTAATAAGCATAATATCTATGAAATTCTCTAAATTTATTCTTGCATTTTGAAGACTTTTCAGTTTCTCTTCTTCTAGTGTTGTGTCCTCTATATAGTAAGTGTTTGCAATATTATTAAATGTAGTTGTAAGATTTTTTAAGTTTTGAAGATCTGCCATATACTCATTCTCTTCATTGGCAAAATATTTTGACACGAAGCTGAAACTAAAATCACTTTTAAGTAAATCGATGTCAGAGAGTAATTTACGACTTTTGGAGTTAAACTCAATTTTAGAGAAGGTTATATTTTTTTTGTCAAGTTTTGTTAAAGAAGTTATCTCTTTTTTTTGGTTTGTTAAATTAGAAATCTTCTCATAAGAGAGACCAGCTTCAAGAATAAGTAGAGTTGATAAGATGGCGATGAACAAACTAGTCAACATAAATATGTTTAAGTTTGTAAAAATTCTCTTTATAGATTGTCTCATGATATTTTCCTAATAATGTTATAATATGTATAGTATCGTAGTATTTTATATTTACAGTGGTTAAAATAGACTTAATCGTGGGAATTCGTTCATTATTGCTGTTTTAGAGAGTTTAATTGAAAAAAGAAAATTATTTTATAGCACAATTTAAAAATAGACACATAGGTGATGATGGAGCTTTAGTTCAAGGTTATGTCTACTCTAAAGATGCTTTTTTTGAAAATGTGCACTTTAAAAGCTCTTGGATGAGTTCTTATCAAATTGCATATAAAGCGATGATGGTCAATATCTCTGATGCCGTGGCTATGAATGCCTTACCTAAATATGCACTTTTAAGTGTGGCAATGCCAAGTAGTATAAGCAAGAGTGAGATGAAAGAGTTAGCAGAGGGTTTTAAAGATGCCGCTGCAAAGTATGGTATTGAAATAATTGGTGGCGACACTATAAGTAATACAAAGCTTGATATTACAATTACAATTATTTCCAAGACAAAAAAACCTCTTTTGAGAAGTGGTTTGAAAGAGGGTTGTTTACTTGCATATACGGGTAATTTAGGTCGTTCATATAAAGATTTAAAAAAACTCTTAAATCGGGGAACGGTACACTCAAACTCTAAATTTATAAATATTGAGCTTAGAGAGAAATTTGTGCATAACACAAGAAGATATTTAAGCTCGGGCATGGATATCTCTGACGGTCTATTGAGTGACTTAGAAAAACTAGCCACTCTCAATAGAATCGGTTTTCAATTTCATAAAAAAATACTCAAAAGAGAGAGCTGTAGTGGTGAAGAGTATGAGATGTTAGTAGCATTTGACAAGCGCTATAAAAAAGCCGTTATACGTCGGGCAGTTCAAAGTCGAACTGCTCTCAATATTTTTGCACACTCAAGTAGAAAAAGCTATGCAAACAGATGCAAAGCTCACCATTTTTAAAAGGTAAGGATTTTAAACATTATGGACAGATTTTATTCACTAGCACACTCTAGTATTGACTTTAGATTTAAGCAGACTCCTCGTGATTTTGTAGTTGAAGAGATACCTCTTTATGAGTTCTCAGGCGAGGGTGAGCATATGATTCTTTTTGTAAGAAAAAAATCACTCTCAACCAATGAGATGATAGGTCAAATTGCTCGTTATTTAGGGATTAAAAACCGCGACATTGGCTATGCAGGGCTTAAAGATAAGCATGCTATGACAAAGCAGTATATCTCTATTCATAGACAGCATGAAGAAGCGATGGAGGGTTTTAACTTTGATGGTATTAAAATTATCTCAAAAACTTTTCATAATAATAAACTTAGAATTGGGCATTTGAAGGGAAACCGTTTTTATATAAAAGTGAAAAAAGTCAACCCAACATCTGCTGCAAAAATGAGTGAAGCACTTAAAAATATCTCTAAAGAAGGAATGCCAAACTTCTTTGGCTACCAACGTTTTGGAAATGATGGTGACAATCATATTTTAGGCGAAAAACTTGCTAAGGGTGAGGCTAGAGAGAGAAACCCTAGAGTGAAAAAACTTCTTATAAATGCTTATCAGTCTCATCTTTTTAATCTTTGGCTCTCAAGACGCTTGGAGATTAACTCACTTGTGAATAGCTTTAAAGTAGAGGAGATTACAACTCTTTTAAACATGCCTAATGATGAAGTTAAAAAAATGAAAGCTCAAAAACACCCTTTTAAACTTATAAGTGGTGATGTGATGGAGCATTATCCAAATGGTAAGCTCTTTGATTTTGAGGCAACCGAAGAAGATTTTAGACGCTTTAATGAAAGAGATATTAGTGTTACAGGACTTCTTTGTGGTACAAAAGTAAGAGGTGCTACTGCTATGGCAGGCGAAATTGAAAAAGATTTTGATGATGAGATAAATGCAGATGGAGCACGACGCTATGCATGGGTTTACCCAACAGATGTAGAGGGGCGTTTTAATCCAGTTGAAGCACAGTATGAGATGAACTTTACACTTCCCAAAGGTTCGTATGCAACTGTTCTCATTGAAGAGATAGCTAAAAAGAAAATAAACCAAAGGTAAAAAATGAGTATAGAGAAAAGACATATAACATCAGCAATTTCACAAGGTTTTGGAAAATTTGCTTCTAAAGAGTTCCCAACGTGGTTCCAAAAAATTGTAAATAGCTCTTATGTAGGTCTAATGGGGCTCGACATGAGTGACTTTGCACCTGCGTCTTCATACCGAAGTCTTAATGCACTTTTTACAAGAAATTTAACACAAGACAGAGAGTTTTCAAAAGATGCAAACGATTTTATCTCTCCATGTGACTCGCTTATTTCTGAGTGTGGCACAATTACTGACGATTATGCTTTGCAGATAAAAGGGATGCAGTACAAGTGTGCTGATTTTATTGGGAGCGAGTTTAGTGATGAGGAGAAGAGTATTGTAGATGATGGTACATTTGTCAACTGCTATCTTTCGCCTAAAGATTACCACCGTTACCACATTCCAATAGACCTCAAAGTACTTAAGGCTGTTCATGTTCCAGGGAAATTTTACCCTGTCAATATGCCATCACTCAAAAAGAGAGTTAACCTCTTTATAGAGAATGAGAGAGTGGTTATTTTATGTGAGACACAGAGAGGTAAAAAGTTCTATATGGTTCTTGTAAGTGCCCTTAATGTGGGTGTGATGCAGGTTGCATTTGAGCCACTTATTCAGACAAATGCACTTGCTACAAAACCTCAAACTTACACATTTGAAAACTTACACCTTAAAAAAGGGGATGATTTTGGATGTTTTGAGATGGGTTCTACTATTATTATTTTAGCCGAGAAAGATATGCTTTGCCTAGAAATAGCCGCTGGCGAAGATGTTAAATATGGGCAGACCATAGCAAAAAGTAGCTAGGAAATGCCAAAAACTAGAGTAGAAAAAGAGGCCTTAATCATCAGTATATTTACTGAAAAAAAACTCTTTGAAGCTCATGTTTTAGATGTTCATTCATCTTTTCAGCGTTTAGAAATTATCCATATTTTTACTCATAAATTTATAAGGAAGACACTCAAAGAAGAGTTGAACTTTTTATATATTAGAAACTTAGGGGATTTTCGATTTTCACTTATTGTAAACATCCTTTTTAAGGAGTTTGCAAATGAGTGGATTAGTTTTGCACAAGAGGAGTTAGCTTACTCACGAGAAGACTCACTGGGCGAGATACAGAATAAAAAAAGAGTGCAGTTTATGCTATCTATAGTTCAAGACTATTTTCAAAACTATAAAAAATACTTTTTTCTTGAGATCATAGATACATTTTTTGAACTTATTGAGGGTATCCCAATCACTTCTAAGAAAAATTATATTGTAGAAACACTTTTGAACTCAGACCTAATGCTAAGAGGTAATATACCTGTAATGCAGAGCTATTCCCAGCTCTTGACACATGTTAAGGCAGCCAAGGATGTGAGAAACTCAAACCTTAGCAAACTGCAAGTAGAAATATCGGAAATTGCAACAAATATAGAGTTTGGAGAGTTAGAACTCAAAGAGAGACAAAAGCAAGAGCTCTCTTTAATACAAAATAGAGAGGCTGTAGTTAAACTACAAGAGATGCCTCTGTACAACTTTAATGGAGCATTAGATAGAGTTAAAGAGACTATGTTAGATAGCATGATGCATAAAAAAGTCTCTTAAAGGTTGATTACCTGTAGTTTAGCGAGTAAGTTTCCATTCTCTTGGTAGATTTCTAGTTTTGTATCTATTGGAAATTTTTGCTCTCGGAGTGCCCCTTGAACTGAGTGCAGTACATGGGCAAATTTTTGAAACATTGGTACTACGATGTAGTCAATATGGTCTTTTTTAAGAAGATTTGCAAGGGCATCAATAGCACAGTAATATACAGCTTTATTGACTGAGCGTTGCAGTAGGTAGTCGTGCATTATTTCAATATTTTTTTTCAAAACTGCTTTATTCTCTTCATTGAGAACACTATTTTCATTTGCTCTTTCAATGTTGTGTTCTATCTCTTCTTCGGTATTATGATTTCTAGACTCCATTAAAGAGCTTATATTTGGACAATATTTTTGAAGATTATGAAGTAGTTCATCATTTGCATATCTCTGTGTATCTGCTTGATAAACATACATTTTATCTTCAAAGTAATCATGGTCAATAGCTCTTAAAAGCTGTAGAGTAATGTTAAGGTAGGCATACTTGTCTTCTTTATTGTTATCAAATTCTATCCCTGTGTGTGAGATGATTGGTTTAGGACCAACATACTTTAATTCCATAAAAACTCCTTTATCTTAACACTATCGGCACTTAGACGTTAAATCTAAAGTGCATTACATCGCCATCTTGAACAATGTACTCTTTTCCTTCTAGTCTCATTTTACCAGCTTCTTTAGCTTTTGCTTCTCCACCAAGTGAAACGAAATCTTCATAAGCGATAACTTCCGCACGAATAAAACCTTTTTCAAAGTCATTGTGAATTACAGCTGCCGCACGAGGTGCAGTTGAGTTTTTCTTGATTGTCCAAGCACGAACCTCTTTTACACCTGCCGTAAAGTAGCTCATAAGACCAAGTTTGTCAAAACCTTTGTGAATGATTTGGTCAAGTCCAGACTCTGCAATACCAAGCTCATTTAAGAAGTCTTCAGCCTCATCTTCTTCAAGACCAACAAGTTCTTCTTCTACTTTTGCACAGATTTTGATAAGTTCGCAGTTGTTTTTCGCAGCATGTTCTCTTAAAAGAGTTACATACTCGTTATCTCCCGCTTCTTGCTCTTCATCTTCTAAACCTTCTTCATCCACGTTAGCACCGTACATAATCTCTTTAGAAGTTAAAAAACGAACCTCTTGGTTGAGTTGTGCAAAGATTTCGCTATCTGCCTCTGGGAAGTTTCTAGCCATGTTTCCATCTGCTAAAAACTCAATGAGCTCTTCTGCCATTTCTAGTGCAGCTTTTGCACCTTTGTCAGCTTTAGCTTGTTTTTTAAGTCTGTCTATTCTGTTTGAAAGAACTTCAACATCTGCTAAAATAAGTTCAGTCTCAATAATCTCAACATCACGAAGTGGGTCGATGCTTCCCTCTGTATGAACAATATTCTCATCATCAAAACATCTTACAATGTGTAAAATAACTTCTGTTTCACGAATGTTTGAAAGAAACTTATTTCCAAGACCTTCACCCTTTGAAGCTCCTTTAACAAGACCTGCAATATCGACAAAGTCTAAAGTAGAGTACTGGATTTTTTCAGGGTTAACAATTTTTGCTAACTCTTTGAGACGCTTATCTGGAACAGGAACCACCGCTTTGTTTGGCTCTATTGTACAAAAAGGGTAGTTTGCCGCTTCTGCATTTTGTGCTTTTGTGAGTGCATTGAAAGTTGTTGATTTACCTACGTTTGGAAGTCCTACTAATCCGATTGCTAATCCCATTTATTCTCCGATATATATTAATATTTTTATGTTTTTTAAGCCCTATTTTAAGGCATTTCTAGCTGTTTTTAATGTTTGTACCAAATTATATCAGATATACTGTGGCACCCCTAAATATCACTAAAAGTACCCCCTAAATTGGCTAGGGGGTACTTAAGGAAACCGTATGTATAAAATAGAGAACATAACATCAGATATCAAATTAATTCATCCCCAACAAATTGCAGGCAGATTTTTTATAGATGATAAGACAGTTAAGATAAGCGGCATTATACTCAAAAAACCTTATAAATTACAGATAACAGCAATATCTGTCAACAGGCTGTAATGGCAAGCATGAAGATACACATCCAGATATGATTGTTAGTCCTAAAGAGGAAATACATGATGAGTATTTTAAGGATAAAAAATCTTTTGCTATAGGACAGTGCTTGGCGGTGATAAAACAAAATGGACCTACCTCTAATTTAGAGTCTATATTAGGTATGTTAAGTTCATCAGATGATATAATTGAACTTTTGTGGGCTTCCACAAAACTAAAGACTGAATTATCATCATAGTAGTTATTTACACATATTATTGTACTACATATATTAAATACATCTTTCTTTGTATTTTAAAGGATTAACTACCTATAGTTATCTAAAATATTACTTTACTTGTATTTTGTAGTTTAAACTGATTTAATTTCTTTAAATACAATTTAATTAATATTTTAGGATGGTTTTATGATAAAAGGTAAGAAAGTTAAAGCTATACAAGCACCATCATTTGATGAATCATTGACTACAGCATCCATAGGATTATTTATCAAGGCACGAAGAACACAACAGGGCCTAAGTACAAAAGATGCTGCTATGCTTTGTGATGTCTCAGCCAATACGCTTAATAGCATTGAAAATGGCATAGAAGGCAT
>Ga0256826_1001158_pt1 | contig 16327 bp, 14 predicted proteins | sample CV79metaG_FD_185975 | JGI IMG/M metagenome (GOLD analysis project Ga0256826, IMG submission 185975) | Hydrothermal vent microbial communities from East Pacific Rise, Pacific Ocean - CV79 | ecosystem: Environmental > Aquatic > Marine > Hydrothermal vents | place: Pacific Ocean: East Pacific Rise...
TGACTCTTTTTATACGCTCTTTTGTGATGTCACTTATCTTTTTATATCCTGCTTTGTAGGCTTCACTCTTCTCGTCTGTCGCCTCAGGGAGTTGGACTAAAATGTACTTTCTATTGTCGCCATCCTCTACGTTTAAGTCCATAACAGCATGAGCCGTTGTGCCACTTCCTGCGAAGAAGTCTAGGATTATGTCATTTTTGTTTGTAGCGATTTCCATTAACCTTTTTATTAAACGAATTGGTTTAGGAGTATCAAATGGTGGTTTGTCAAATAAATCTTTTAACTCTTGTGTTCCTTCTCTTGTCGTTCCAAATTTTTTACCATCAAATATACTTTCAGGAACACGTCCTTCCTGATTCTTTAAGTATATTTTTCTAATAATTCTTGTTTCATCTTTATTAAAAATTATTTCACCCGTACTTATTTTTTCATTTAGTGTCTCATTACTCCATCTCCATCCATTTTCAGGATGTTTAATAACCTTTTTACTCGGTGTCGTAATATCATATTTTAAATTTGGTCTATCTAAAGCATTACGAACATCCCCTGCTCTCCAGTCTCCATTTGGATCATTATCTGGGTTCGAATAATTTTTATTATCTTCATCTGTTCTCTTAAACATTCCAAGTTCAAAAGTCTCACTTTTCTGATAAGCTAAAATATAATTATGTTGAATTGATAGTTTTCCACTGTAACCTTTTCCCTGAATACTATGTTGCCACACAATATTACCTACAAAATTCTCTTCCCCATAAATCTCATCCATAACTTTACGTAAATTATGCACTTCATCATCATCTATACTCACAAAGATAATGCCATCATCTTTAAGTAGATTTCTTGAAAGCCATAAACGCGGGTAAATCATATTGAGCCAGTTAGTGTGTCTGCGTCCTGTACTTGAAGTCTTTGTACTTGTGTAGCCCTCTTCTCTCAGCTGGTCAGTCTGTAACATATAGTTTTGAATAGAGTCGCCCCAAGTGTCCTTGTAAACAAAATCTTTGTCTTTGTTGTAAGGTGGGTCTATGTAAATCATCTTGATTTTTTTGTGGTAAGAGTTTTGGAGAAGTTTGAGAACTTCTAAGTTGTCGCCCTCTATGAAAACATTGTCACCATCAGGTATATTTTCATCATTATCTACTTTTAGAGTGGCGTTTGTTTTAGCTTTTATGGTTCTATAGCACTCTTTTTTACCACTCCAGTTAAAACTATAATGCTCATTTTTATCATCAACATTTTCACCCAAAATAGTTTTAAATTTATCGTAGTTTATACGACCATCTTCAAAAATTTCAGGGAAAATGTTTTTTAGTTCATCTAATTTTTGTTGGGTTAAATCTGTGCTATGTAAGTTCATATAGTTATTATATCTAATTTTATGTTAGCTAAATACTCTTTTAATTAAGTATATTACAACAAGAAAATAAAAACCAACTAATAGATTTCTTTGTAATTGTGTGCTTACAGTATCTTTTAAAATTATACCTATGTAAACGCCAAATAGAGAGGAAACACCAATAATAACACCACTTTCATAATCTACATTTGAACTCAATGAGTGTGAAATTAGTCCTGCTACAGATGAAAAAACTACAAAAAATAGTCCTGCTGATATAGCTTTTTTTAAAGGTATATGCAAAAAACCAACTAAAATTGGCACTAATATAATACTTCCACCCACACCAATAGTCATACTTAATGCTCCAAGGGGTAAACCAATTAAAGCAAGTGTTTTTTTCGTTACTTTTTTTGGCTCTTTGTGCTCTTTTGTTTTAAAAAAAAGTCTCAACAGAGCAAAACTTGCAAAAGAGAGAAATATTATTTCTAACATTATATCACTAAATAGTGAAGCTATTAGACCACTTAAAAGTGCTCCAATGAAACCACCAAGACCAATAAAGAGCACCATTTCAATATCTAGAGTGCCTTTTTTATTATTTAGGTAACTTCCAAATACCGAACTAAAGACCATCTGCACAACTGATATACCAATAGCAACTTTTGTATCATAATCAAGGAGTAGCAGCAGAGGCACTAAAATAGTTCCCCCTCCAATACCAAAAAATCCAGATAGCAAACCAACAATAGCACCTAAAAATAACAACTCAATCATTAATACTCATAATAGTTTTTCAGATTTTACACAATTATGCCTTTACATTTAATATTAGATGAAGTATAATCAAATTTAACTAGAAGGGGATACCATGTTTAAGACTATTATTGAAGCTTCAGAAAATTTTTGTGTTCACCAAATTCGTGAACCTTACAGTATAAATGACATAACTACAAAAAAGAGTATGCTAATTGCTTATATAGATATAAACTTGCATAGTGGCGAAAAGTGTAGAGTCTATATAGCTTCTGACACAAATTTTATGCAAAGAGTAGCAAACGTATTTTTAGAAGAGTTACAGAGTGATGAAGAGACCTTAGTTGACATGACCTTAGAGACTGCAAACTTAATTGTTGGAAGTGCAAAGGTAATTGCTGAAGAGGCAAATGAAAACCCATATACTATAGGCACACCTAACTTTGTTAAACTAGATATTTTTGATTTAGAATATGACCAAATTAAAACTATTACTATTTTAGACGATACACTACTTGTTGCAATTAAGGAACTCGATGTCTAAAAAGAAACATAACTTTGGTAAGACAGCACCAGATTTTAATCCTGATAAAGAGTTGTCATGGATGGACTACTCAGGTCTTCTTGACATGGAAGTAGAATTTGTTGCTGATTTAGGTGAAACAGAACTCTCTGTAGCTGAAATACTTAAACTTGACAAAGGTTCAATTATAGACTTAAAAAAACCTGCTGGAGAGTCTGTTGAATCTTATGTTAATGGACGTATTTTAGGTAAAGGCGAGGTTATGGTTTATGAAAAAAATCTCGCTATTCGTATAAATGAAATACTTGATTCTAGTGCTGTACTTTACCACTTATCAAAAGAGAGATTATGATTAAAATTTTACTAATTTTTATACTACCAATTACTATTTATGCTTCAAAAATATTAAGTTATAACATATATGACAGAACAGACAGAGTCGATGTTATGATTACTTTTGACACACCTTACGAAGGTGCAATTAGACAGAGTGCTAATAAGTCAAAAATTATTATTAAGCTTCAAAATGCAGAAATAGAGTCTTCTAAACTAAAAAAACTCTCTACTAAATTTTTAAAATCTATTAGTATTACCCCAATGTCACAATATACTCAAATTGTCGCTTCAGTACCCTCTAGTGTTCGACTTATTGCATCTAAAACATCTGATGCTTATGGACTTAGACTACGCTTTACAAATAGATCTGCCGAAAAAAATTCTAACTCTATTATTACTGAAAATGAAGAGCCATCATTAAGCCACCTACCAACCAAAAAAGAAGAAGGTTTATCCACTAGTTATTATATAGTTGTTACTATCTTACTTATTGGAATAATCATACTTTTTATGATACAAAGAAAAATTAAAAATACTAACACACAAAGAGGTGAAAACCCTTGGCTGTTTAAAGAAAAAATGAGTGCAAATACTCCTGTAGAAAAATCTTATACGTCACAGATAAATACAAATAATGTCTCAATTCGATTTCAAAAAGAGATAGACGAGAAAAATAGTGTTGTAATGCTTGATTTTGGTGAGCAGAGTTATCTTGTACTGATGGGACAAGGAAATATTTTACTCGATAAATTTAGAGATAATATACCTGATACACAAGAGAAATTTGAAGAGATACTACAGAGCCGTCATCAAGAGTTAGATGAGTTCTTAAGAGTAGAGAAAAAAGAAGAGACTAAAGAGCCTCTTCAAGCCTATAAAGAACGAGCAGCTTCTATTATTTACAGTGAAGGAAACTAAACTTTTTTAAGAAAGTTTTCTTTTAAAAGCTTTTTTATAGTTTTTAATTGATTCATATTAAGCTCGTAAGAGCTGTCCATCAACTTGTTTATATGATACACTTCAGTTACAGTAATTCCATAAGGATCTTTCTTCTCTTTTATCACTTTTCCATCATCACTAAACGAGTATAAATACAAATTTTTACGACTTTTTTGAAGATAATATGTTAAAATAATTTCATCCGAATGTTTCTTTTCTATTGCAACAATTACTCTTTGATTTTCAATACATTCACTAGAGTCTAACTCTAAAAAAGATTCTACTTCACTCGCAGTAGTGTAACCAATATAGAGTTTATTATAAAGATTGTGGTACCTCTGAATTTTATAATTCATTAAAAAATACATATCTAGAATATGTTTTTTATGGCTTCTAAGTGTCTTCGTTATCCAGGACATAGTGTTGTAGTATCTAAATGGATGAAGTTTAAGAGTATGTGCTTCTATCATTTTATGTGATGTAATTATCTCTTTAGGAGCAACTTCTTGTTTCTCTTGAGCTGTAATGTAATCAAGTACATTACTTGCAGAGAACTCTTTTGTAAACCATACTTTACAGTAATCAGGAAACTGTTTTGTTCCTGTTGCACCTTCATTTAAAATGATTAAAGCTTTAATTTCATAATTTGGAAAAATAATTTCTAAAAGTGCTTTTTTCTTTCTTAATCTTTTTCTTAATTTTAAAACAGATTTCACAAGTGTCATTTCAACAAAATATAACTCTCCATTTTTTGTAAGAATCATAGCATCAAATTCACTAATCTCACGGCTTTTAGTTCTATATACAATCTGCTGTTTTTCACTGATAGAGAGAGTATTTGGTGAAGATTTAAACTTATTTTGATGAAAACCTTTTAAAATAAACTTATCAATATAACTATTTTCATTAGCATATCTTAAAAGCTTTTCATAAATGAAATTTTCATAAACTTCTCCCTCAAATGAGCGATATGAGCTTAAAAAAGCGGGATCTTCTCTATCAATTCCTTTTGCAATCAAGGAAAGTAGATGTTTTGTATTATACTCATAATGTAAAATATTATCAGTAATATCACTCTCATCAAGAAATTTTATCGATTTACTAATTTCCAACATTATACCATCTCATTATTTTTAAAGAAAAAGTCTATTACTTCTCTATATTCTGTAGGATTACTTATTCTATTTACTTCATCTCTTAACTTTGAAGCTCCTCTGTAACCTTTAGAGTAGGTGTGTGTATGTTTTCGAAACATTGCTACACCGTGATTTCCGTAGAACTCTATCATCTTATCAAAATGTTCCATAATGATTTCATGTTTAACCATTGCATCTATATCTTCACTACCATTACGTAGTTGATGAAAAATCCAAGGTGCACCTACTGCACCACGACCTATCATCAAACCATCCGTACCAGTATGCTCTAGTACCCATTTAGCCTTCTCATAAGAGTTTATGTCACCATTAGCAATAACAGGAATGGAAACAGCTTCTTTTATCTCTTTTATCGCATCATAATCTACAGCTGCTTTAAATTTACCTGCACGAGTTCTACCATGAACTGCTAAAAAATCAGCTCCACTATCTTCAACCATTTTTGCTATATCAATATGATTTTTCTCTTCAAAACCTAAACGAATTTTTACAGATGTTAAGCTTTTATTAGAAGTATCTTTTATAGTTTTAATTATTTCACCCATTAGTGGAAGATTTAAAAGAAGTGAACTACCACTTCCATGTCCAACAACTTTTGGCACAGGACAACCACAATTTAAGTCTATAATATCAATCCCAGACTCTTCATTTAAAACTTCTACCGCTCGTTTTGCCATTTCAACTTCAGAAGCAGCTATCTGAACAGAATAAGGGTCTTCATTGGGGGATTTTTCTAACATATGAAGAGTTTTTTTAGAACCATGTGCTAAAGCATTGGAGCTAAGCATTTCACTAACAGTTAAATCTGCACCAAATTTTTTTGCAACACTTCTAAATGGTAAATCAGTAAACCCCGCAAGAGGGGCTAGTACATATATGGGGTTATCGAACGATAAGTTTTTAAGCATCTAGATAAACAAATTTATATTAAAATGTTTATTACAATCTTTTAAAGCATAATAAGCTTTAAAATTCATATATTCATCTGGCTGTGAAATTTCTAAAATTTCTGCAGCTGGAATAAGCATCTCTAAGTCAAAAAGAGTAAATAAATAAGCATCAGTTGCATCATCATTTTCATCAGACAGTATTTCAAATAGTTTCATTCTCTGTTCAGGTATCATTGCACTTAAGGCAATAGAGATTTTAATATACTCTTTTTTATCAAGTTCTAAATTTTTAAATAAGAGAGTTAAACTATCATTTGAAATCTCTAAAGTATGCTCTTCGGCGTTTACACGAGAAAGAACATTATATAAAGCCTCTTTTGTTAAAAACTCTTTATACTGTTCTATTGCATACATAGGTGACGTTTTTACAAAGTCTACATAAACTTCTTTTGCAAAACTAACTGCATAGTTTGCTGAATGACTTAAAACATCTTCTGCATTAATTTCACCTGTTTTATATCTGTTTTTACTATTTTGAAGAACAAGCTCATTATCATGACTTAGTTTGTAAGGCTTTAAGTCTACAACTTCACCTCTTTTTACTCGTTCTATAAGATCAATAACATCATTAATCTTTTTGTTGTCTGTCATCAGCTCTTTATTTACATAAAATTTTGTGCTATCTATAAATGAACCTATAAGTTTATATCTAGATGTTTTGTAATTATTACTTCTATCATCTTTTTCTAAATAAGCATCAACAATAGAGTCAATAATTTTTGCATAATCTTTGTCGTATTTACGCAGTTTTAATGTACTCACTAAAGAGTAAAAAACCATATGTGCGACACTAGCAATATATAATATTACTAAAGGAACAAGTGTCCATATAGCAATAGAAAGAGAAGGTAATGGAATACCAAAAAGTTCTATACTCATACTCTCTTTAGTAATATAGCCATAAACATACGAGCCAACAAGTAAAAAAAACATCAGTGACGCAATCGTGTATCTTTTAATATACATTTTAAATCCTTATTTAGACTTTTCTACTATCTCTCTACAGTCAATACAATAGATAGCATGTGGTTTTACTTTTAATCTCTGAAAACCTATATCGTCTTCACACATTTCACAAATACCGTAGTCACCAGTAGAAATTTTACCTAAAGTAATTCCTATCTCTTTTAACTCTCTTTCTTGTTGCTGAACAATAGCACTCTCTACCATAGAATTGTTATTTATAGAGGCATGATCACCTTCATCATTTAACTCTAATGAGTTTAATTGATCAAGTTCGTCATTTACCCCTACTATATTCTTTTTTATCTGTTCTTGACGACTCTCTAAAATCTCTTTAAAGTAACTTAGTTCACTTGCTTGCAATTTTTTTCCTTAATTTTATTTATGATATGGATGGTTACTTAAAATAGAAAAGCCTCTATAAATCTGTTCCAATAGAACAACTTTTGCTATTTTATGACTCATCGTTAATTTCCCAAGACTTATGACTTTATCGCTTTTGGCTAGAAAATCATCATTAAATCCATACGCTCCACCGATGAAAAATTTAACAGACATTCTATCATTTAATAGCTTACTAAATTCAAAACTATCGATTAATTTTCCATCAGGGTGTAAAGTTACACAAAAATCCTTTCCTGTGTAGGGTTCTAATACTTTTGTGTATGCTATTTGTGATGCTTCTGGAGAGATTGTATGTGCTTTTGCCACATCTTTTGGAAATATTTCATTCTCCTGTACTTTAGCAAAACGACTTATCATTTTTGTTAAATCTTTGTAGAGAGGGTCATAAATACTTTTCTCTTTTTTTGCTATAGATACTATTTCAATTTTCATTATTACTTTACCAACCCGCTTCCAATTACATGATATGCAACATTTTTAAAACTATCATCTAATTTTACACCACCTATTGCAGCAACAAGATGCTTAGAGTTCAAAGCCAACTCATCTAACTGCTCTCCAAGTACTACAGAAACATCATTTTTTGTCGTTGTGGCTCTATATGCACCTAAACCAATATAGTTTAAATCCATACTATTTGCCTCTATTATTTCAGCTTCATTGTGTGTCGAAATTCCTAGAATTTTATCTTTTCCTACAACACTTCGTAAAATTTTAACAGCCTTATAAATATCTATATCTATTTTTTTTAAATCTTCTTGTCCAACATGAACACCATCACAATACTCAACAAGTTCATAAGCATCATTAACAATTAAGAATCCATCATATTGATTTCTTATTTCAATTAATTTTTCTTTTATAAATGCTATGTCTGATGTTTTATTTCTATATTGTATTATCTCGGCAGAGTTTTGTTTTGCAAGATGAATATATTGTGAGATAGAGAGGCCTTTGCTATCAAGCATCTCTTGATCACAAAGGGCATAAAGTTTCATACTATACTTTTAAAAGTGTAAGTAAGTCAGATAAAGTCTGTTTTAGCTCATTACGATTTACAATCATATCAACAGCACCTTTTTCTAGTAAAAATTCTGCTCTTTGAAAGCCATCAGGAAGTGCGGAACCAATAGTTTGCTCAATAACACGCTGACCTGCAAATCCTATAAGAGCACCTGGCTCTGCAATTATAATATCACCAAGAGTTGCAAAAGAAGCAGAAACACCACCCATTGTTGGATCAGTCAGCACTGAAATATATGGTAAATTATTATTCGCTAATTTTGCAAGTGCTGCTGATGTCTTACTCATTTGAAGTAATGAAAATGTAGACTCTTGCATTCTTGCACCACCAGAAGCAGAAAGAATTATAACCCCTTCTCTATTTTCTATAGCACGGTTAACTGCTCTAACAATTTTTTCACCTTCAACTGAACCAAGAGAACCACCCATAAATGAAAAATCAAAAATTACAATTTGAGCAGATACACCGTTCATAGTAATAGAACCACTTACTACTGATGATTTTCTACCTGTTTTTGCAAAACCATCTTCAATTCTTTTTGTATATGCTTTTTTATCAGAAAATTTTAATGGGTCAACTGGAGCTAATGTTGAATCATGCTCAATAAAGCTTCCCTCATCTGCTAAAAGTTCTAATCTCTCTTTTACACCAATACGAAGATGAAAACCACATTTTGGACATACATAATTTTGATGTTCAACTTCTTTATAGTACATAAGAGAGTGACAAGATTTACACTTTATCCAATGTGAAGATGCTTCAGCTTTAGTTGGTTGTTTCGATGCGTTGCTTGAAAAAAGGCTTAAAATATTCAAAAAAGTATCCTTAATATAGTTAATAACATTGATTATAGCTAAATTATGCTTATTTTAAATAATTGATAGAGTTTTGTTAAGAAAAAAGAGAAACTTACGTAGAAGAACTACGTAAGTTTTTGAAAATTATTTTAGTAAAGAGCTTGAGATACTTCTTGCTGCTTCACGACCATCAAAGGCTGCTGTAACAACTAAGTCTGCTCCACGAAAACAGTCACCACCAGCATATATACCTGCAGTCGTTGTTTCATGAGTCTCTTCATTTATAATAATCCCACCCCATAAATTTGTCTCAACTCCATTTTCAGCTAAGAAAGATGGCACTAGAGGATCAAATCCAAGTGACATTATAACTACATCAGCATTAACTCTACTTTCAGAGCCTTTTACTATTTCCATTCGTTGACGCCCAGATTCATCTTTAGCACCAAGAGTAGTTCTTACAATTTCTACAGCGATAGCGTTTGAAGACTCATCAAGTATAATCTCTTTAGGAGATGCTAAAAAAGTAAAGTCAACACCCTCTTCCATAGCATTTTTATACTCTTTTTTACTTCCTGGCATATTCAACTCATCACGACGGTATAAACAAGTTACTGACTTTGCCCCTTCACGTTTAGCTGTTCTAAGACAATCCATAGCAGTGTCTCCACCACCAATTACAACAACATTTTTATCTTTAAAGTCAAATTTTTTCTCATAAGAAGATTTGAAATTTTTCTTCTGAATCTCTGTTAAATAGTCCATAGCATCATAAACATTGTGAGCATTTTCACCTACTAACGAAGCAGATTTTGCTTTAGTAGCACCAACACCAATGAACATTGCATCATGTGAATTAGCAACAGTTTCAAACGCCACATCTTTACCAACTTCACAGTTAAGTACTAGCTCTAAACCAGCATCAACTAAAAGAGCCACGCGACGTTCAACTATTTTTTTATCTAGCTTAAAGTTTGGAATACCATACGTTAAAAGCCCACCAGCACGGTCTGCTTTTTCATACATAGTAACAGCAATACCTGAACGAAGAAGATAAGTTGCAACTGAAAGACCTGCAGGGCCACTCCCTATAACTGCTACTTTTTTATCTGTAGTTATACCTGGAAAATCTGGTTTATAACCAGCTTTAAAACCAGCTTCTGTAATATGTGTTTCCACTGAACCAATAGTAATAGCACCGTGACCATCGTTAAGAGTACAATCACCCTCACAAAGTTTATCATGAGGACATACACGGCCCATAACTTCTGGGAAAGGTGAAGGCTCATTAGAGAGCTTAAATGCAAACTCTAAATCTTTTTCAGCTATTGACTTTAGCCACTGTGGAATATAGTTGTGAAGAGGGCACTTGTTTAAACAAAATGGATCTCCACACTGAATACATCTTTCACTTTGATTTGCTGCATCATCACGATCAAAAACTTCATATATTTCACCAAAGTCTTTAGTTCTCTCAACGACTAATCTTTTTTCAGGGTCTATTCTTTCAGTTGTTAAAAATTCTTTCATAATTAGTCTCCATTCTCTAGGTTAAGAGGTAGTTTAGTTAAATTCTTAGGACGAATTAACCAGAAGTTTCTAACTTCTACTCTAAAGTTATCTAGTAACTCTTTAGCCTTTTTACTCTCTGTCTCTACAAGATAATCTTTAAGTAGACGTTTAAGTAAGTGACGTGCATCAGCACCCTCATCAGTGTCAATTCTAATAGCTTCAACTAACTCACGGTTTACATTTTCAACAAATGAGTGATCTTCATCATATACAAACGCCACACCACCTGTCATACCTGCACCAAAGTTAATTCCTGTACGACCAAGTATTGCAACAATACCACCAGTCATATACTCACAAGCATTATCTCCAGAACCCTCAACAATGGCAACAGCACCAGAGTTACGAACAGCAAAACGCTCACCTACAGAACCAGAGATATAAAGCTTACCACCAGTAGCACCATAAAGACAAGTATTACCACCAGCAGCAAACTCTTCACCCTCATTTTTAGAAGTAATAATTATTTTACCACCATGCATACCTTTACCAAGGTAGTCATTTGCAACACCATCTAAGTAAATAGAAACACCTGGGATTAAGAAAGCACCAAGAGCTTGACCAGCAACACCACTAAGATTTATTTTTATTGTATCAGCCTTAAGTCCAGCATCGCCATAAAATTGTGCAATTTCACCAGAAATTAGAGCACCAAAACTTCTGTGAACATTAACAATTTCACGAGTAATTCTAATAGGGTGTTCAGGATGCTTAATTGCACTATATGCTTCTTTTAAAACATCTTTTTCAAAACTATTATCATCAAACGGATGGTTAAATGGTTGTTGGTGAGTATTTACACCCTCTTCTTCATGTAAAATTGAAGAGAAGTCAAATTTTTGAGCAAACTCATCATCTTTTACTTTAAGTACTGAAACTTGACCAACCATCTCTTCCATAGTCTTATATCCAAGTTCTGCCATAATAGAACGAACATCTTCAGCAAGAAGTGTAAAATAATTAATTACTTGATCAACATGACCTTTAAAGAACTCCTCACGAAGTTTTTCATTTTGAGTTGCGATACCTACAGAACATTTATTTACATGACAGATTCTAAGCATTTTACAACCAACAATCGTCAGAACACCTGTACCAAATGCGAAAGACTCAGCACCTAAAAGTGCAGCTTTAACAACATCTAAACCAGACTTTAGACCACCATCTGCTTGAACTTCAACAAGACCACGAAGGTTATTTGCCTTAAGTGCATTATGTGCTTCACTTAAACCAATTTCCCATGGATTACCAGCAAACTTAATAGAAGTAAGTGGAGCAGCACCAGTACCACCATCACCACCAGAGATGATAATTTTGTCTGCATAAGCTTTTGCAACACCCGCAGCAATAGTACCAACACCAATAGTAGAAACAAGTTTCACAGCTACACGAGCCTTAGGATTAACTTGTTTCATATCAAAAATAAGCTGTGCTAAATCCTCAATAGAATAAATATCGTGGTGTGGAGGAGGTGAAATAAGTGTAACACCAGGAACTGTATGACGAAGTTTTCCGATTAACGGAGTAACCTTGTGACCTGGAAGTTGTCCACCCTCACCTGGTTTTGCACCCTGAGCAACTTTAATTTGAATCTCTTCTGCAGAACGTAGATATGCTGGAGTTACACCAAAACGACCCGATGCAACTTGTTTAATTTTAGAAACTCTTTCAGTTCCAAAACGAGCTTTATCTTCTCCACCCTCACCAGAGTTAGACTGTGCACCAATTCTATTCATTGCAATAGCAATTGTTTCGTGTGCTTCAGGAGAGATAGAACCAAGACTCATTGCAGCTGATGCGAAACGTTTAAATATTGCTTCTTTTGGTTCAACTTCTGAAATATCAATAGGTTTTCTATCTGATTTTAAGTCGAAAAAGTCACGAATAAATTTCAATCCGCGTTTATTTACTAAGTCTCTAAGTTTATTATAGTCTTCTGTTTTACCAGATTCTGCCATTGCATGAATAGCATGAATTACAGCAGGACCAAAGTCATGATGCTCTTGTCCACTGTAAAACTTATAATACCCACCAATATTTAGTGGGAAAATTTTATTAAATCCATTTTTATTAAATGCAGATTTATGGTATTTTGAGATTCTCTCATCAATATCTTCATAATTCAATCCGCCTAGAGCAGAATGAGAAGATTCAAAACACTCTTCAACTATAGAGTTGTTTAAACCTAAAATATCAAAAAGACCTGAGTTACGGTACGAAGCAATAGTTGCAATACCCATTTTTGACATTATTTTTAAAAGACCAGCATTTAAAGCACTGTGAATTGATTTTATAGCTTCACTACACTCCATTTTCAGTACATTTGATGATTCAACTTTTTCAATAGCTGTAGCAAAAAGTAAGTTTGGATATATTGCAGATGCACCATACCCAATTAAAACAGCAGCAGAATGAGAGTCAATAACTTCACCAGTTACAGCAATCATAGAGACTAAATGACGAATATTTGCTTTTAAAAGAGCGATATTTAAACGACCAATAACCATCGCCATTGGAATTACTTTATTGTTTAAACTAAAATCATAATCATCTAAAATGACAATTCGTGTACCTTTATTTTGCACTGATTCAACAACACTTTGAACTAAAATAGCTAATGATTTTTCTAAGTCTGTGCTATAAGCAGTTGAGAACGTGTTGTTATGATAATGAGCTTGGTAACGAGGTGAACTCTTATCACCAAAAGATTTTAATACATCAAGTTTTTCACGAGTAATAATTGGTGAGATTGACTTAAGTCTATGTGCATGAGTTGGAATTTCGTCAAGAATATTATGTACTTCACCAAAACCAGTGTTTAAACTCATTACAACTTTTTCACGAATTGGATCAATAGGTGGGTTTGTTACTTGTGCAAATTTCTGTTTAAAATAGTCTGTAAAATTTCTCTGTTTATTTGAGAAAGCTGCTAATGGTGTGTCATCACCCATTGAGCCAACAGCTTCTTTACCATCAATTATCATAGGTTCAATTACTTGTTCTACAATCTCTTGAGTTATATTAAAATAACGCTGTTTTTCAATAAAATTATCTTTATTAAAATCACATTTAGTTACATACTGCTCTTCAACATGTTCTTGAAGATATATCATATGGTCATTTAACCATTTCATATATGGGTTTGATGATTTTAAATAGTCATCAATTTGGTTTGGCTTAAGAAGTTTTCCAAATTTAAGGTCAAGTCCAAGCATTTCACCAGACTGTAAACGCCCACGCTCTTTAATATCTTCTTCTGCAATATCAACAACACCATACTCAGAAGCGATAAGAAGATTATCATCTTTTGTTACAATGTATTTTGATGGACGAAGACCATTTCTGTCAAGTACACAACCGATATAACGACCATCTGTTACAGAAAATGCTGCTGGACCATCCCATGCTTCAAATACTGTTGAATGGTACTCATAAAATGCACGAAGTTCTGGGTCCATATGGGGAGCATTTTGCCATGCTGATGGAATAACTGCACGAACAGCCTTGAAAAAATCCATACCATTTACGATTAAAAATTCAAAAAAGTTATCTGCACTTGCAGAGTCAGAAGAGTTAAGTTGTAAAATAGGTAAAATTCTTGAAATCTCTTCATCTGTAAATACTTCAGATTTAATTGACTCAGACTTTATCTCTACATTTATGCGGTTACCTTCAACAGAGTTAATCTCACCATTATGTGCAACAGCACGAAATGGTTGTGCTAAACGCCATTCAGGAAGTGTATTTGTTGAAAAACGTTGGTGAAAAAGTGAAAAAGATATTTTAAATGAAGCATCGTTAAAATCTTTATAAAACTCTTTAATATGTGTAGGCATAACAAGCCCTTTATATGAAAGAACTTTTGAACTCATCGAAGCGATATAAAAATCTCTATCTTCAATTAATTTATGTTCAACTTCTTTACGAGAGAGATAAAGAAGAGCATCAAATCTATTTGTAGCCATAATTGAATTAGGGACAATAAAAAGTTGCATAATATTTGGTAAAGAAGCAATAGCTTGATCACCAAGAGCATTTATGTCAACTGGTACTTCACGGCGAAATACAATTTTAAGGTCATTGTTCGCACAAATCTCATCCATTACATCTAAGTGAGCTTTATTTTTTGTAAATAGTGAAGCTACAGCAAACTGTTTTGGTAATTCAACACCATTTTTCTCAGCTTCTTTACGAATAAACTCTTCTGGCATAGAAAGTAGTAAACCACTTCCATCTCCAGTTTTTCCATCTGCTGCAACCGCACCACGGTGCATCATTCGTTCTAATGCAGTTACTGCATCGTCTAAAACCTTACGAGATGCTCTGTTTTTTATGTTGGCAACAAGACCAAATCCACAGTTATCTTTGAATGATCTTAATAAATCATGATGTTCAACCATTTTCACTCCTAAATTTGTTAATTTAATGTTAAATCTATGTTAATTTAAGCTATTATTAAAGTAACTTAGTCTATTTAGACAAAGTGCCTATATTGTACAATTTAAAGGTTTAAAAAAGTATAATATCGTCAATATTTATAATAATTATTTAATTAGTGGGAATAAAGGAAGCAATTAAGTGCAAGGTTACATAATAAGTCTCAATCGTGTAAAAGACGAAGATTTAATAGTCACTATACTATCAAAAAATAGCTTAGACACTCTTTATAGATTCTATGGAGCTAGGCATGGGACTATTAACATTGGGTTTAAACTTGACTATGAAAAAGAGGTTTCTGGGAAGTCTACTATTGCTCGTCTTAAAGATGTTATACACATAGGTTTTCCTTGGATTAATGACTATAAAAGGTTAAAACTTTGGCAAGACTTTTTAAAACTTTTTTTCAAACATTTAAAAGATGCAGAAGATACTGGCACATTTTACTTCGAACTAATAGACACTGCCTCGATAGAGTGGTCAAAACAGAATCCTAAACGTGTGGCTGTTGAAGCTTATGTGAAATTATTGGAACATGAGGGACGTTTGCATCAAGAAAAAATATGTTTTCTATGTTCAAAAAAGATAGAAGATGATGTCTCTCTCATACGTGCTTTTTTACCAACACATAGAGGATGTACTTATACTATGCCTATTAATACAAAAGCCCTAAAAGAGCTATTTGTAAATAAATCATCACTTTTTTTAGATGATGCAGAGATAGACAGACTTTGGTCTCTTTTGCTTGAGGGCTTATAAAGATTAAATTTTCTTTGCCACAAGTGAAGCTGTATTATTAGCTTCACCTCTTAAATTCACCCCTTTTTTTTCTTCATAAAATATGACTTGTAAATCACTAAAAGTTTTAAGTAATTCATTTACTTCTAAAAGATAAGCTGGATTCATACTCCCCTGTTCTGGCTTTTCATGTGCTTGTATAAAAGTCTCAAAAATAAGAAGTCCATTCTCTTTAAGAGCTAAAACCATCTGCTTCATAAGTCTACGGTTTAGATAGTTACAATTTACTATAAGTTCATAAGCATCTTCTTTGAGGTTATACTCATCTAAATCAACCTCTATTTTATGAATTTTGGGAGTATCTTTAACACATGAAAGTGCATAGTCTGAGAGA
>Ga0256826_1001159_pt1 | contig 16319 bp, 10 predicted proteins | sample CV79metaG_FD_185975 | JGI IMG/M metagenome (GOLD analysis project Ga0256826, IMG submission 185975) | Hydrothermal vent microbial communities from East Pacific Rise, Pacific Ocean - CV79 | ecosystem: Environmental > Aquatic > Marine > Hydrothermal vents | place: Pacific Ocean: East Pacific Rise...
AAAAGTAGTAGCACAAGCTAAAAAAGGTGATGCTGTTTCTTTTAAAACCAAAGAACTGGTGAGACGAGGTGATAAAGTTTATATTATTATTGATAATAATCCAACTTAAATTCAAACTAAACATAGACATAGCTATACCTTATAATGTGATGAGTCTTTAATTATTTTGTGGGCTAACTCATAAACAATAACATGTATATTTTAACTTTTAGAAAAAGCCTTATTCATGACTCCTCAAATAATAATTTCCTGTATGGGCAGTACTTTGTTATAAAGCAACAAAGTATCTGATTGTTTGCTGAAAAACGTATTATATTTATTCAGGTTTAAGTTAGTACTTATAATTTTTTGTTAGAGAATTATGTATATTTGAATCGGAATTTTTTCCGTTAAAACAGCTTACTGATATCTATATGAAAATTAAAATATTTATTCCTCTTTTTTTGCTATTTACTACACTAGGATATAGTCAGGTTGGATATATTGAAACAGATACTTCCTCTATAGTTGGAGAAATAATTGTTGATAGAGGAGCTGTTATTAACAGCAAGAACTGTACAATCATTAAAAATGATATTATCATTACATATCCTCCCGATAGCATAAAGGCTTATGGATTACAAAATGGTTTTCGGTATATCAGCAGGACTATTTTTATTGGTGATTCTGCAAAACAAGTTTTTTTGGAGGAGTTGGTAAAAGGAGATATTTCACTTTATTATTATAAAAGTAAGAAAGGAGCTAGGTTTTTTATTACACATAGTGACTCGGTATTAAAGGAAATCAGGGCTAAAAACAAAACTCGTAAAATCGATTTTGATTACCTCCTTCTTGATCAAATGAAAAACTGCCAAGAGCTTACTCAATATCATCATCTTGTTATATTTAACAAAAATTATTTATCAAAGTTCATTGATAGATATAATCATTGTGAAAAAAGACCCTTTCCTAGTTTTAAATGGGGGCTCACCGTGGGATACGGAATTTATAAACTAAAAAACACTAGCACCGAGGAGGTTATTAGCCTTTTAAAAATGAACCCTTATGGGGCATTTAATGTAGGAGGCTTTGTTGACAAACCAATTCTAGTAAGTGATTTTTCTTTACACGTAGAGCTTCTCTATTCAAAACAAGCCTATTCAGCCGCTTATCAAATAGATAATAAAGACATTGACTTTAATGTAAATATTTCCTCAATCAATTTCCCTATTTTGTTTCGCTATAGATTACCAAAAACAAATCTTAGACCTTTTATAAACATGGGAGCATTAATTAATTTTAATGTAAGGAGAGATAGCCAGCTAAACTGGGTTACTGATGGTTTTGATGAGTTTGGGTATTTTATTGAAATAAACTATTCTGAAACACCATATATTGCAAAGAAACAAATAGGGTTTGTTATTGGAGGAGGCCTTGAATATAATTTATCTTCTAAGTTGTCAGTATATAGCGAACTTAGATATAACAAGCTTTTCTCTTCTCAAAAAAACGCTATGCAAGAACAATACATGAATATTAATTTTGGATTCCTTTTTTAATATGAAAACAAAACAACTTTTAAAAATACTACTCACACTATTTATAATGGCTTGCCAAAAAGATGCAAGTATTGCTCCAAAAGAATATGCCTATATTCTCACCAATAATGTGGTTGATAATAATAATAATGGGCTTACTTTGTCAGCAAGTTTAGTGGATAAAGGTAAAAGTGAAATCACTGATTTTGGGTTTATATATTATGATTATAACTCACAAAAGACCATCTTTAGTCTAAAAAATGATGGAGGAAATATAAATGATTTTCAAAAAAGGTTTTATACCGAATTTCAAAAAGGGCATACTTATTATTATAAAGCATACGTGAAACAGCCCGGTATAATGGTTTACGGGAAAACAATTAGTTTTATATGCAATGGTTCCAGCGAGCCAAAAATAATAAGTATAGAGCCCTCACAAGGTTATATTGGAGATATTATTAATATTAATGGAAAGTTTTTTAGTTCTGATTCTACAAAAAACGAATTATATATTGGTGGTAGAAAAGTCCAATTAATTAGATCTTCAAGTACACTTCTTGTGTTTAAAATACCTCAATTATATCAATCAGGTCCACAAGAAATAAAACTACGGGTTAATGATAAGGAATATAAAACAAACAAAATTTTTACACTAAAGGCTCCAAAAATTACTAGCATATCAACTGTTTTTGCTAAATCAGGAACTATTATGGAAATACTGGGCGAAAACATGACTCAAAATAGTGAAAATATTGAATTAAAATTTGACACAAAAATATCAACTATCCTTGAGGCAACACCCAATAAGTTAATTATATCAGTTCCTCCTCCTTACGGTAAACATCTTATGCAAAACGATACCAATAATTCTATTAATATCAAAAATGGTTCCTTTTCTTACACTTTTGAAACAGAGTTTATTATTGAAAAATCTTGGGATAAGCTATATGCTCCAACAATTTACGGAGGGTCGCTCTCTCCATTCATTTATAATGGAAATGCTTATGTTATTGGATTAGCTCCTCATAATCAGCTTTATCAATACGATTTTGATAACGAAAAATGGTCCATTATTTCTGATTATCCTGGTGGTTATGCAATAAAAAGTTTAACTGTTGTTCATAACGATGTTTTGTATAAAATTGGAGGTGTTTATAAATCTCCGGTAACTTATTTCTGGGAGTTTAATTTCCAAAATCAAACTTGGACACAAAAAGATGATATTCCTTTTGAATTTCGAAGAGCTTCATATTTTGAAATAGATGAGTATTTATATATTCTCACAGATGAAGAAGAACTATGGAAATACTCCTATCAAACAGATACGTTTGAAAAACTTAATGATTTTCCAGATGAATTTTTTAGATTTATCCACACCTATATAATAAATGGTGACGTATATGCAGCTACTTATGACTATACTTATAAGTATCATGTTGAAACCGACTCTTGGACAAAAATATATTCCAACCCGGCCTTAAGTAATTATTCTGAATACAATATATTTGGATTTGAACTCTATAATACTCCATACCTATACTTTGATTTCCATGAGCTGTATAAATATGATAAAAAAAGAGAGCAATGGATTTATGTAACATCGTATCCATGGGGTTCATATAAAAGCAATGACATATCTGTATTTACATTTGAGAATAGAGCCTATTTTATTACAACTAACCAAGGTTTTTTTAATAATGAAACTTATTTATATAGATTTGAAGATTAATAATGGTTGATGCCTCAGGAAGCCACATAAATTATTTACTTTTGCCAAAAAAGCAAAATGCAAGAAATACTTATTATTATAAACGATGCCCCATACGGGTCCGAGAAAGCTTATAATGCCTTAAGAATGGCCACTACTTTATTAAAAGAACATGGAGCAAAAGTTCAAGTTAATATCTTTTTATTAGCTGATGCGGTTTTCTGCGGTTTAGCTAATCAAAAAACTCCAAATGGATATTATAATATAGAAAGGATGATGAAAGTTATTATTAAACTCGGGGCTAAAATTAAAAGCTGTGGGGGTTGCTCTCAGGCTCGTGGTATTGATGAAATCCCATTTATTGATGGTGTAGAATTAAGCAATATGAAAGAATTTGCCCAATGGACAGTGGATGCACAAAAAGTATTAACTTTTTGATAGAAAATTATTGAATGATAATTTTTTGTGTTTTCGTCTCTGAATCCTTAGTCATTTTTAAAAAATAGATGCCGGCAGATAAATAACTAAAATCCATTCTGTTTTTCTGATTTTTACTAAAAACTAAAGCTCCCTGTTTTATGCGGTTTCCTGCAATATCAAGCAAGTAATAATCATAGTACCCATTCATATCTGATGCTTGTAATATAAATACACCATTGTTAGGATTAGGATAAGCGATATTTACTATTTGATGAAGTTCATCAATGGCATTTGCAGCATATATATGAACTAAAAATGGGGATAACCAATCTCCTTCATCAGAGCTTATATTTAATATAAATTCTACATCGCGCTCACTAGTTTCTGAGTTGATATCAAAATGAAATCCTTGTTCGCCAAATCTGCTGCTATCAATAGAAATATCCGGGTAAGATATGGTGTTTTCGGTGATAGTAATATCAGAGTCAAGGCAAGATAAAATTGCTGTAATGTTAGTAGCTGCAATATATCCTGAATTAAATAATTCAACAGGCATGATGATAGACTCCCCTCCTTCGGCAATACCATCATTATCAGCTCCTGCAGGAGTAAAAATATGGGTATTATAAACTAAATTGGGTAATATTGGAGCGTCGGCCGGATAAATGTGTACTAAAAATGGGCTCATCCAAACTCCTTCTTCTGATGTCATTTCAATAATAAATTCCACATCGTGCTCCAAAGCATTTATATCAATGTTAAATTCAAATCCATCCATACTCCACCCAGTGCTATCAGGTAGCAAATCAATAAATATGGCATTATTATCGGTAATTACTATATCGGGGTCGAGACAAGAAACCAATGCTGTTATATTGGTAGAAATTGATTTCCCTGAATTATAAATATTCACGCGTAAACCTATACTTTCTCCACCTTCCGGGTAAATATCGTGATCTTCACCTGCAGGATTGTAAGCATGAGTATTATATATAAGAGTTGGCGAGGTATAAACATTAGCAGCAAATACTCGAATAACAAAGGAGCTTGTCCATACTCCCTGATCAGCTGTCATTTCCAAATTGAATTCAACATCATGTTCAAGGGCATTTTCAGCAATATAGTAGCTAAAACCACCATCACTCCAAATGGCGCTATCTGAGAGTATATCGATATAAGTTTTTAAGCTTTCTGTAATGGTAATATCAGGATCGAGACAAGTTAATACTGCCCTTACATTTGTTGCTGTATCTGTTCCTGAGTTAAATAAATTCACAGGCATAATAATAGATTCACCTCCTTCTGCAAGTCCATCATCATCATCTCCGGCGGGATTAAACATATAGGTATTGAATAATAAAAAAGGAACAGGGGGAGTTCCTGCAGGATAAACACGAACAGTAAAAACGCTTGTCCAGGTTCCTTCATCAGAATTTAATTCCAATACAAATTCCACATCATGCTCATCAATACCTTCAGCAATATCAAAACCATAACCACCATTGCTCCACATAGCGCTATCAGTAAGAATATCGTTATAGGTTTTTGTGTTATCTGTAATAGTAATATCGGGATCAATACATGAAATACTTGCGCTTACATTTGTAGCAGTATCAGTTCCTGAATTAAAAATATTAATCGGCATAATAATTGACTCTCCTCCCTCGGCTAAGCCATCATCATCGGCACCGGCAGGAGTAAAAATATGTGTGTTATATAAAAGAAACGGTTCTACAGGTACGTTGGCAGGTAGTATATGTACAAGGAAATGGTTGGACCAATTACCTTCATCAGAACTTATTTCAAGACTAAATAATACATCTTGTTCTTCCACATCATCTCCAATATCAAAGCCAAAACCACCGATACTCCATCGGGCACTATCCGATTGAATTACAGGATAATTTTTAGATACATCAGTAATTGTAATGAGAGGGTTGGTACAAGTTATTATAGCAGAAACATTAGTTGCTGTAGCTGTTCCTGAGTTAAAAATACTTACTGGCATTATAATAGATTCTCCTCCTTCTGCAAGTCCATCATCATCATCTCCAGCCGGACTAAAAGCGTGAGTATTATATATGAGATAAGGTGTAGGAGGAGTATTAGCAGGATAAACTCTCAACATGAAGGCACTAGTCCAGTTTCCTTCATCTGAATTTATCTCTAAAATAAATTCCACATCATGTTCTGTTATTCCTTCGGCAATATCGAAAATAAAACCACCAATGCTCCACTTGGAACTATCTGATTGTATATCTGGATAGTTATTTTGGTTATCAGAAAATGTAATATCCGAATCGAGAGTACTAATAGTTACTATAACATTTGTGGCTGTTGCATTTCCTGAATTAAAAATATTCACTGGCATTGTGATTGATTCTCCTCCTTCGGGTAAACCATCATCATCGGCACCGGCAGGATCATATATATGTGTATTATAAAGTAAGAATGGAACAACAGGAATATTTTCGGGGTAAATATGAACCAGAAAAGTACTTGTCCAGGTTCCTTCGTTGGAGGTCATATTTAAAAGAAACTCTACATCATGTTCCATACAATCGGCATCTATATCAAATGCAAAACCTCCAATGCTCCATTGATTTCCATCGGAAGCTATATTATTGAAATTAGTGCTTGCATCTGTGATAGTAATATCGGCATCTGTTGTGCTAAGTATAGCTGAAACATTGCTTGCTGTTTCCGTTCCGGAATTAAAAATATTCACAGGCATTATGATTGATTCTCCTCCTTCGGCCAAACCATCATTATCTGCTCCGGCAGGATTAAAAGCATGCGAGTTATATAGTAAAAAAGGAATAACCGGTACATTCTCAGGGTATATATGAACCAAAAATGTGCTTGTCCAATTACCTTCATCAGAAGTCATATTTAGTATAAATTCAACATCATGCTCTATACAATCTATGTCGATATCATAGGCAAAACCACCTTGACTCCATTCGTTTCCGTCAGAAAACACATCATTGTAATTCTTGCTGGCATCCGTTATTGTAATATCGGTGTCACTTGTACTTAAAACGGCAGAAACATTGGTTGCTGCGGCTGTTCCTGAATTGAAAATATTCACTGGCATTATGATTGATTCTCCTCCTTCGGCTAAACCATCATTATCTGCGCCGGCAGGGTCAAAAGCATGTGTGTTATAAAGTAAGAATGGAACTACTGTAATATTCTCGGGATAAATATGAACCAAGAATGTGCTTTCCCAAGTTCCTTCATCGGAGGTCATGTTAAGAATAAACTCCACATCATGTTCTATACAATCGGCATTAATATCATAAGCAAAACCACCAATGCTCCATTCATTACCATCTGTAATAATATCATTATAATTTTTATTGGCATCTGTAATAGTGATATCAGCATCACTTGTGCTTAATACTGCTGAAACATTAGTTGCAATTGCTGTTCCTGAATTATATATGTCCACAGGCATGATAATAGATTCTCCTCCTTCGGCTAATCCATCGTTATCAGCTCCGGCGGGATTAAAAGCATGTGTATTATAAAGCAAGAAAGGAACTACTGGTATATTCTCCGGATAAATATGAACCAGAAAAGGACTAGTCCAATTCCCCTCAGCAGAGCTTATTTCGAGGATAAACTCCACATCATGCTCTATACAATCGGCATCAATATCAAATGCAAAACCACCAATACTCCATTCATTACCATCTGAAAATATATCGTTATAATTTTTGCTGGCATCTGTAATAGTGATATCTGTATCGCTTGTGCTTATAGTGGCCGAAACACCTGTTGCTGTTGTTGTACCCGAATTAAAAATATTAACCGGCATAACAATAGATTCTCCTCCTTCGGCTAAACCATCATTATCTGCTCCGGCAGGGTCAAAGGCATGTGTATTATAGAGCAATGTAACAGAATTTGTATTGTCATTCTCCAAAGAAAGGGAAAAAGCATTTATTGAAATCAATAAAGATATAATTGCAAGAGAATATAAAGACTTTAGGTTCATAATTTTTCAAATTTATAAAATAGTAAATCACAGTTTTACTGTGAATTAATTATACCAGCAAAACATGCATCAGAAAAAGTTTTCTGTGCCATAACCTAATCATCAGCAATATTATACTATTGCAAAGGAAATAGGTTACAATAAGTTTGAAGCATTATACACATTATTTATGCCATCATTTATATAAGTCTTCAGCTACAACATATATACCTATATATCAGCTGTGTTAAATTATTATTCCGAATATAAGAGAGTGTAAACAGTCCAATATTTGGATTTATATTAGCTTAATAGACAAATATAAAAAGGGGGTAAACAGGAAGTAGAAAATTATAAAAAGCGTGTTTAACTTATTCACGCTTTTTATGAGTTTTTATTAAACCGGAACTGTTTCTAGTTTTGGTTTAACAGTTTGATTATCTGCCAGTATTTGTATTTCAGCATGAAGGTTCTGAAGCACCGTTTTGCTTTTTTCTAAATCGCTAAGAATAGTAGATTTTGTTTCTTCAAATTTATCCTTAACATTTCCAAACATTTCTTGGTAATAGGTAATTCCTTGGTTTAAGTTATTTACAAAGGTGAAGAGATATTTTTCTTGTTTCTTATTAAATGAATCTGCTGTTTCCTCAATTTTACCTTTTAAAAAATCTATATAAATATTAAGTTCTTTCACAAACATATTTGGACGATCAGTTCTGGAAATAACATTATTTCTCCCATAAATATGACCAACCATTTCTTTTAGACTGAGTTTTTTAGAATAGTATGCCAAGTTAGGACCCGGACAAACGGAAACCCCGTCGCCAATTCGTGTAGTGTCCATATTATGTGCAATCATGGCAGAGGTCCCTAAACCTACACATACACAAGATTTTTCAACTATTTTATTATATTTATTCTTATAATCAACAGGAGAAAGATCTTCTTTTTTCAGCTCATTTATTTTTAAACGTTGGAACTGATAGGAAGCAGTACAAACGGCTTTTTCTGTAAGTTCTGTATTTAATTTTACAAACTTATTGGGGCATAAACTACCTGGTTTCCCACTTTTTATTAAAGCGTTTTTTTCAATATCTTTACTATTATTTCGTAAATTATTGAAAGGAACTCCCAAAGGAGATATACCACTTAAATATAAATCTTCTTCCCGAGCATCAATCAGTTGTTTTCTTGTGTTATCATCAACAGAAGTTGCTTCAGGAACTAAAAGGAAAGGAGTTCCCCATCCTACTGAATCAACTTCATATTCATCATATAAAAACTGTTGTTCTTCTGATGTCCCCACTCCTCCTTGTGCAGTAACTCTCAAACTTAAGTGTTCTTTAGGAACTATTTTACCTTTATTACGCAGTGCCCTAAAATAGATTTCATTAACGCCATCTGTAAGTCTGTCACGGTAAGTTTTAAACTCTTTTAAAACAGGACCTAACAGGTTTCCATCGGTGGCAAAAGCATGACCTCCGCAGTTTAATCCGGACTCAATTCTATACTCCGAAACCCACAATCCTTTTTTGGCTAAATATTTACCTTGAATAAGAGCTGATCTATAATCGCTCACTTTTAGGATTATTTTTTTCTTCATATCCCCATTTTCATTAGGATAAAAATCTTCAAAATTCTCCATATAATTATATAACCTTGGATTCATTCCAGCAGAAAGAACAACTGATGAGCGCAAATCACTATTAGCAAATCCTCGTAAGGCAGCATGAGCATCATTATACTCCACAGGTAATTTTACACCTTTGCGATAATTATCTTTATCTACTTTAGTCATGATGTTTACATCAATACTTCCTTTAGTTAGGTTATTCTTCAACCATGCTTTTATCTCATCTGCATTGAAATATTTAGAAGTAAGGGCATTGAATTCTTTTTTTAAAGAAGATGTATCGGGTAGAAGTTGAAAATATTCTATCAATTCATCTCTTTTATCATGAGCAGCAGATTTTAAAGATTCAATCTTTTTATCAATTTGTGAATTTAGCATATTTAAATATGCTGTAATTCTTTTTGCCCTGAAGTCATCAATTTTCTCTGATATTTCCTGATAAGGGATTTCAAGTTTTTCGCTATACATTTTTCTGATATTCTCTACTAAGATATCATCTACTAAAGAGATAACCGAGTCTATACCTAAATGCGAAACCTTTAAGGGTGTGTCTATGGTAAATCCTATTCCCATGACAGGGATATGGAATTTATGTGTTTTTGTCATTTTCGAATATTTTGTGCAAATTTCTAAAAAAAATTTGTAATAATTCTACAAAAATAGAGAGAATTATCAAACAATTACATTATTAACAATAAATAAGGTTTAAATATCTGAGGGTTTGGTATAAAAAATGAGTTTTCGTTTGCCGTTTGCAATGTCGGTCCACTTACTAATTTCTAACTCTACCGCTACCACTGAGGATGTCGACATCCAATCAATATCTTCGTTACATAAATATGTAGCAAGGCTACTAATACCCGGATTATGACCTATAAGAAGTATTTCATTAATATGATCGTCAATAGGGTAAATTGCTTCAAGTATAGAGTTAGACGAGGCAAGATATAAGTTTTTCTCCTCCTTAATAAGATCATTGGAAACACCTAATACACTGGAAACTATATTTGCTGTTTGCAAAGTACGAGTAGCCATACTAGCTAATATTTGTTCTGGTTTTATTTTTTTCTCGGCCAAATACAAAGCTACTTTTTTTGTTTTCTTTTGCCCTTTTGTCACCAAATTTCTTTCAAAATCCGGCTGGTCAAAACCATCTTCAGCCTTTCCATGTCTCATTAAGTAAATTCGCTTCATAATAATTGTTCCTTATGTTTTTCTTGCTCTAAAATACTTGCTATTTTTTATCAATAGTCATTATTATAATGATTAATCAAAGGTAAATATAATGATAATTTACTCTGATTAATAATTTTAGCGTTCTTTTCCCTCTTATTGTGTTTTTAAAATTTATTTAAAATTGCAATAACTTTATTTTTTTAAGATAAACTTGCGTGAAGAAACGCCTCCTTTTTCATCACTTATTTTTAAGATATAAGCTCCATCATTAAACTGATTTAATGAGAGGGAATATATTAGACTTTCGCTATTTGATTCTACTTTTTTCGACAAAACGTGCTGCCCAAATATATTATAGATATCCAGATTAATAGATTGGGGTTTTTTTAATTGGATTTTTAAGTGCAAAATTTCTTGGGTAGGGTTTTGAAAACGAATAGATGAAATATCTGACAAGTCTTCATTTATTCTCAAAGCAGCATCAACTTTTATTTGGGTGATAATTGGCATGTGGTCAGACATATGATAAAGTGCATCAATAATATTTGCCGGAGCAGAAGTATTGGTAGGTGAATCGTTTATGCTTTTATTAAAATGCTGGCCATCGTTACCTAAAGCCCTATAAGTTTCTTTTAAAAGTTTCATTCCTTTTGTTCCTTGTAGTAAAGACTTGGAAGACATAATAAAATCAAAACGATCATCCAAACCACCGTGACTAAAACAAGCCACGTTTTCCGAATGTGTGCTTTGCGAATGAACATCTCTATAATTATAATTATTATTCCAATTTCCCTCTCTATTTACAGGGTCAAAAAAATATTGTGTGCCGTTATAACTATAAATCAAATTCTTATAAGCTTGTTCTTCGTTAGAATATACATTAAAATCACCCATAAAAACCATGTTTTCCGGAAGGTCATGAGTCCTGATATAGCTCATAGCAGTGGATACCATAGAAGCTCGTTTAGTCTCGTTTGTACTTCCTGTACCAGCTTTTAAATGAGCAACAAAACAAGTAATAAATAAGGTGTCGTGAGACTGAGCCAAATCACTTGAATTATAATAAAGATTAAAAACATCAATATCTCGCACCATAGAATGAACAACATCCTGAGAATAAAGAGTCAGTTTTTCATTATTATAATACAACATATTTACCAAATAGGAATTAGCGTAATTAAACGATACTGCTTTTCGGTATTTGTTAGTCCCATCAGTATTTAAAACTTGATTTAGTATCATTTGATGATAGCTTGTTTCTTCCGATAATTCATTTACTGTAAAAATATCGGGTTGAACATACTTAATAATAGTTTTTAAATGAATGTTTTTTGTATTCACATTATTACTACTCGTTGTGCAATCATTCCAGTAGTTTCCATAATTAAGCAGGTTATATTGCATCACCTGTAAAGTGTCTTGAGAAAATAATGAAAGTGCTAAGGTGCTGAATACCAGGATTAGTGTTTTTTTCATAGTTTAAGATTATTGTGTTTCCCAGTTTCGAATTATAACTGGTAGATTTTGTTTATTCTTGATAATTATCCTTTATAAACATACTAAGCTTTTCCTTCAATCTGGGCGGCAAAAGTACAAAATATACTTATCAAAAAACTTATTACATTTGACTAAAAAAATGATGCGAGGATTATTAAGCTTATGTATTTGGTTGTTTGCTTCTATATTAATTGCTCAGAATTCAGAGTGGATTACAAAATTTGAAAAATCAGATTTTTTAGAAACCCCTACTTATGATGAATGTGTGAATTTTTCAAAAAAAATTGCTCAACAAAGTTCAATGGTCCATTATCTAGAAATGGGCCAAAGCCCACAAAAAAGAGCTATTCCTTTGCTGATAATTGATAAGGATGGATTAACAGAAGCCCAAGATATAAAAAACACCGGACGGTTAATATTATTAGTGCAAGCAGGAATACATGCTGGAGAACCTGATGGTACTGATGCTGGCTTGCTACTTATTCGTGATATGGTCATTAATAAGAAAAACTTAGATTTACTCAATCATGTGAGTATACTATTTATCCCATCTTTTAATGTAGATGGTTTGGCACGAATGAGTCCATATAACCGCATCAACCAAAACGGTCCTAAAGAAATGGGTTGGCGTACCAACAGTAATAATCTTAATTTAAATAGAGATTATATGAAAGCAGATACCCCGGAAATGAGGGCGTGGCTTAAACTATTTAATAAGTATATACCCGATTTGTTTATCGACTGCCATACAACCGATGGTGCCGATTATCAGTATGTAGCTACTTATGCTTTGGAGAGTTTTGGCAATATGGATAATCATTTAACATCCTGGCTAAGCAAAACATATGAACCTTACCTTGTAGAAGAAATGAATAAAAAACAATCACCCATTTTCCCATATGTGACTTTTAGAAATTGGCATGATCCAAGAAGTGGATTGATTAGAGGAGTGGGCACTCCTATGATTTCGCAAGGATATGTAGCTTTACAAAACAGAATTGGTCTACTTATTGAAACACACATGCTCAAAGCTTATAAACCACGAGTATTTGTAACTTATGATCTAATAGTAGCCACATTAGAAATCATGAATATGTATAATGAAGAGCTAAAGGAATTAAATCGTAATGCCGATTTAATAATGAGCTCTGTAAGTAAAAGTCCGCAAGAACTAACAATCAAGTATGAAGTTGATATGAGCGATACTTCAAAGGTTGATTTTTTAGGGAAGGAGTATAAAATAGTAAAAAGTGATTTAACGGGTGGGGATTGGTTTCAATACTCTGATGTGAATACAACTTTTTCACTTGATTTGTTTGAAAAACAAAAAGCCAAAGAAACTGTAAAACTGCCATTGGCATATGTTGTTCCTGTGGAATGGCAAAATGTACAAGAAATTCTGAAAGCGCATGGTCTTGAGTTTTTTATTACTAATAAGAAGGTAATCATTGATGCTGAATTTTATCAATTTAGTCATCAGCAATGGGCTAATAGTTCGTTTGAAGGAAGACAAAGTTTACAGGGTTTTGATTTAAAAAAGAGCGAAAGAAAAATGGAGCTCGAAGCTGGTGCAATGGTGATCCCGGTGCATCAAAGAGCCTTAAAAGTTTTGGTTTATTTACTGGAGCCCAAAGCAGATAATTCACTTGCATCTTGGGGGTTTTTTAACAGTATAATGGAACGAAAAGAATATGCCGAGACTTATGTGATGGAAAAAATGGCTCGTGAAATGATAACAGAAAATCCTGAACTAATAAATATCTTTAATACCTGGAAAAAAGAAAACCCTGAGCAAGCCAAAGATCAATGGCAACAAACCATGTGGTTTTTTGAAAGAACACCTTATTGGGATCAAAAAAAAGATGTTTATCCTATTGGGAGGATAATAAGTCAAGATGTTTTATTCCAACTAGGCATGCATTAAGAATCCCAATAACTAAGCATCCAGAATGAAATCAAAGGATGATTGGTTTCATTATATTTTGCAATCTGGTTGCAAGAAATCATGTTTATCTTTGTTTAAGTAAAAAGTATAAAATTATGGGACATCATCACGAACACAATCACCACCATCAAATATCAGGAAGAAATCTGGGTATTACAATTTTACTAAATATCATCATCACTATAGCACAAGTTTTTGGCGGAATTTTATCAGGCTCAGTTGCTTTACTTACAGATGCTCTCCATAATTTCAGCGATGTAATCTCCTTGGTTTTAAGCTGGTTCACCAACAGGCTGGCAAAGCGAGAACCTACAATCAAACAAACCTATGGTTATAAAAGAGCCGAAATACTCTCTGCTTTTATCAACTCAGTAACTTTAATAGCCATTGCCATATTTTTAATTATAGAAGCCATTGAACGCTTTTCTAATCCGCAACCTGTCTTATCAAGCTTGGTCATCTATTTTGCACTTGGAAGTATTATCATTAATTTATCAAGTGTTATCCTGCTTCAAAAAGATGCCAGAGATAGCCTTAACATCAAATCTGCATATATACATTTACTCACTGATGTAATGACCTCCATTGCTGTAATGATTGGTGGAATTTTGATGAAGTATTATGAAATATATTGGATTGACTCATTGCTATCGCTCCTCATAGCTATTTATCTTATTTATTCATCTTATCAGCTTTTGATAGATTCCTTAAAAATTCTAATGCAATTTACCCCAAAAGACATAAATATTATAATAATTGGTGAACAGATTACCGAAATCCCTGAAATAAAAAACATTCACCATGTTCATTTTTGGCAATTAAACGATAAAGAATTGTTTTTTGAAGCTCATATTGATTTGAAGAAAGACATGACCATTACTGGGTTTCAGATAGTTTTAAAGGAAATTGAAAAGGTTTTAATTCAACACCAAATCTCTCACTTCAATATTCAACCCGAGTTTAGTGTGGATGATGGGAAAGGTTTTATTATTAAGCATTAACGGGAATTTTAAAGTCATCACATTTTGTTCTACCAAACATTGATGCATAATATTTAGAAGAAAATATTGTGAAGAATTGTTACAAAACATCAAACGTAAAATTGATTAAAAAACGTGACTGTTTTAAAAGCAAGAAGAAATGTATGTTGATGATGATTTCACAATGGAATTAAAAAACTATCTTTGAAAAAAGAAAATATGAGACAGCTTATAATTATTGTAATAGTATTCATGATGACCTCATGCGGAAGCCAAAAGAATATGGTTAAAGAAACTAAAACTTCAGAAATTTCAATATTCCAACAATGGAAGCTGGAAAGTATTAGAGGAGAATATCTGGACATAAATGCTTTATCCAAAGAGCCACAAATTACTTTTGACAAAAGTGAAAATAGGTTTTTTGGTAATGATGGATGTAATAGCTTTTCGGGTAGTTTTAAGAGTGAAGGAAATAAGATAATACTAGGGCCAATAATGGCAACAAAAATGGCCTGTATGAATATGCTAATTCCCAACAAATACAATCAAGCTTTATCAAAAGTAGCATCCTTTAATCTTAAACAATTAAAAGGAGAAGATAGGCAAAAAGAAAATTATCAGTTGCAACTGCTAGACCAAAATTCAAGTGTTATATTACAGTTTGTGAAAGCAGAATAAGATGAATTAAGCCCACAATTACATTCATAATATAATCTGAAATAACAAGCATCCTGCTTCCCATCTTCTCCTCTACTTTTGCACTACAGTTTTTCCAGTAATAGTAATATTAGTAGATGTTTCATATTCCACTCCTCCTATTTTTGCAATCACAGTAAGAAGGCATGATGTGTTTTTAAATTGATCCGGTAATGCAAAATCAAAGTCTATTTTCTCCTTATCATCATAGCCCATAAACACACTTTTATATCTATTATGCTCTTTAACTATTTCTCCATTTAAGGTTATTTTGTGGATATAACCAAAGTTTCCCGGGACATCATTTGGGAAATATATTTCGTAACTTCCTTTAACAAAATTGGGGCCTCCAAAGGATTGTATTTGCGGATTGATTTTTAACGCCCTCAGAAGGATAGAAAAATCGAATTCCTTTGTTTCGGTAGTTGCTGCAGATTGATCCTCATTTTCCGAAGCGGAATTGTCTACACAATATATTTGAAATGTATTGTCGTAAATAGGATTAATAACGGATAAAAATTCTTGCCATCTGTCCTTGTGATAGTTGATAAACTCGTCTTTTTTTGCCTGATCATCGCTGGAGTATATATTCCTCTTCACTTGATTCCAACTATCGTGCGCCTGTGTTTTTATTGAAGCATATTCTGTTGTAAACTCATCACATTTTACTTCATAATTTTCAAACTCATTGCAAATTCTTTCCACTTCATTCTGATGATATTCATAGTCCCAATTATATCTGTTGTCGGAATATGATAAGGGTTG
>Ga0256826_1001160_pt1 | contig 16318 bp, 14 predicted proteins | sample CV79metaG_FD_185975 | JGI IMG/M metagenome (GOLD analysis project Ga0256826, IMG submission 185975) | Hydrothermal vent microbial communities from East Pacific Rise, Pacific Ocean - CV79 | ecosystem: Environmental > Aquatic > Marine > Hydrothermal vents | place: Pacific Ocean: East Pacific Rise...
TCCATATCAGTATCATCATCAATACGAATTTGAATATTATTCTTTTTACTTAAGATTTTTGAAAAATCGTCTTTGAATAATTTCACAGAAAATGTAATATCTTGATTTTCGATAAGTTCTAAATTTATTACCGAAATATGTACAGGATGCCACAAGGTATTTCCAACAGAAATAGTGCTGCTTAAAAACGATACCATTAGTAATATATAGAAAAACCTCATTAGTTTCTTACTTTTAAAGACCTCTCGTATTTTGAGAAATACCAAGCAAAGTTAAGGAAATCTGCATTGAAAATAAAGTCTTTAGCTTTTTTCTTTTGCCTTAGAATAAAGGGGATAAATATATTTTATGTTTTTTTAACATTGTTATGATGAATATTTGATACAAAAATAGGTGATTGTAAAACTGAAATCGCATAACTTTAAACTTTCTGAAATGAATTTTTGCAGATGGCTATTTTTCAAATGTATTTGGAGTTAGGGATTAAACACATTGCCGATTTAAAAGGCTACGATCATATCCTCTTTTTAATAAGTTTAATGGCTGCTTATCAAATTTTTCAATGGAAAAAGATTCTTAAACTGATAACTGCTTTTACAATTGGGCATTCTATATCTTTGGCTCTATCGGCTCTTAATTACGTTCAATTTTCGATTCCAATAATCGAATTTTTAATCCCTGTGACTATTGTACTAACAGCGTTGTCCAATATTTTTAATCAACAGCGATGGTCGGCACAGTTTTATGTATACGAATATATTATTACTTTAATATTTGGCTTAATTCATGGACTTGGATTTTCTGTTCTTTTAAAGGCCCTTTTAGGACAAGAGTCCTCTATTATTTTTCCACTTGCAACTTTCAATATTGGTTTAGAGTTTGGTCAAATACTTATCGTTGCTGTTATTTTAATTCTTAATTTTTTAAGTCTTAAATACCTTAGAGTTCAACAAAAATACTGGCGTTTGGTATTGTCTATAATTGCCTTTTTAGATGCATCGTATCTAATCTACGATAGATGGATTTGGTAGCAATATATACCTCATTTTAAAATAAATACACAAATCTTTTGAAAGTTAGTGAATATTAACTACATTTGCATCTTTAAGTTTTATTAAAATAGGAAGATATGAATACGAAATGGGTTTTAGCAATTCTAATGGGTGTTTTTTTAGTCGCATTAACGCCTAAGGATGTTTCGGCTTGTGAAATAGAGATAGAAGTTACTAAAGGAAAAAAAGAAAGCTATCAAGTTGGTGATACTTTGGTTTTGCTGGTAAAAGTAGCTTTAACACACCGTTCGTGTCCCGTCAAAATGAAAGAAACTAAATTTAAGATGAAGGGTTTAAAAGTTATTAAATCTACGGGTTGGAAACAGAAAGCTTCTAACGATTGGGAGCGAAAATTGATGGTGGTAGTGAAGGAAACGAAAGATGGCAAATTAAATTTGGCTGCGATTAGGGAGTGTGAAAAAGATGGAGGTTTCGGAAGTATAAAACTGGATGTTACACAGTAAGAACTATAATTATGGACTTTAAAATAATTTTATTCTTATCGTTGCTTTTATTTTCTGTTCAGAGCTTTTCTGAGTCCGATGAATTTTCTGATTTTGAAGAGGAAACAGAGCAATCCGATGGTGGTACTTTTGATGATGAGTTTTCCGAAAGTTCAGACGAATTTGCAGAAGAAAGTACCAACGATGAATTTGCTGAGTTTGATGAGGATGAAATTTCGGAAGTGGTTCCTCATAAAACAAATTGGAATCGTTTTAAGTGGGCTATAGGAATTTTATTAGCAACTTTTTTAGCTGGAATTTTTGTTCGCTATGAGAAAACAAGAAAATTAAGACCTATCTTTTTATTAGCAGTAGTGGTTATCTTAGGATTTTATAGAGGAGGACCAGGTATTATATCGAGTTTTCAGAATACTGTTTTGTTTGTAATTGGAGTCAGTTGGAAATGGACAGCTATTGTGTTATTTGTAGGTGTTCTTATTTTAACATATTTCCAAGGAAAGGTATTTTGTGGATGGATTTGCTATTTGGGTGCAATTCAGGAATTTTTATATATCGGAAAAATTAAGGTATTACAAACAGAAAAAGCACAAAAGATAATGCGTATCATTCGTTATGTTCTTTTAGGGGCAATTATGGTGCAGTTAATTATTACTCAAACTATAGAATGGAGTAAAATAGGACCGTTTAAGGTTATTTTCAATCTGTATTCGCCCAATATAACGGGTTATATCCTTTTAGGTATTTTATTATTAAGTTCACTTTTTATCCATCGCCCTTTTTGTAAAATGGTTTGTCCTGCAGGATTAATTTTCGGTTGGATTACTAAGATACCAGGAGCTGCCGTTTTAGGAATTAACAATTCTTGTTCAGGCTGTAAAACTTGTAATACCTCATGTAATATTAATGCTATAACCAGAGATGGAAAAACTTCACATTTAGATAATCAAGAGTGCATAATGTGTGGAGAATGTATGAGTGATTGTAAAATAAAGAGTATTCAGCCTTTTAGAAAATCGTCCAAGCACGATAGTCAGATTACATTAAAAGGAATTAAAAAAATAGAGATTTAATAAAAGTATAGACCTATGAAAAAGAATATTTTAATATTTACTTTAGGATTTTTATTAGTAGGAAAATCGGTAACTGCTCAAATGGAATGTAGAAGTACGTTGGGAGCTCATCTTACTCCTTTTACAGAAAAATCTCCTATTTCTTGGGCCGTTGAGGGAACCGTTGCCCCTGGTCTGATGACAAGTCCTTACGATACGTCGGACAATGCTATTTTGAATGGAGGAATGATGTTAGCGGCATTAGAATTCACACTAAGTAAAAGAAATAGTATTTATATTGAAGGAGGATTTAAAAATTGGACCAATTCCGAATTGGTAGATGATGGTAAAAATTCAAAGGGTAAGCATCTTGGAATACGGCAATTTTTTTATTCGTATTCGGGAGATAATACCAAAATAAAATTAGGACTGCATGAAACCCGAATGGGCGATTTCTTTTTGGTAGATGAACGTGTTTTGGGAGGAAGTGTGGATCACGAAATGGGAGCTTTTGAATTTAATTTACGAGGAGCTACCGTTCTGAAGAATTTTGCAAGAATGGGGAAATTTTGTTCCAATAGACATTTGTACGGTGTCATTCATCCCGATTATACAGAACATATTGGCGAAAAATTAGGAGAAACCAATATGGCAGGTTTAGTTATCAATTGGAATCCCCATTACAAAAAAACAAATGTATCCAATAAAAATACGGGCGATGAGTTTTCCGAAGAGAACAACGATGAATTTTCTTCTGAAGATGAATTTCACGAAAATCACGATTTTAATGAGTTTACTAATGACGATGAATTTGCCGATGTACAAGAATCGGACTCAGAATCGTCTAAAAGTCTAATCTCTTTAAGTAATATTGGTTTAATTCTATATGACGAATTTGGAAGCAATAAGTATATTCCTGACAATAAATTTTACGTAGGAAGTTTATTCGATTTTAAATTGCCAGGAGAGTTCTTTTTTCAAGCAGGTCCTGTTTATCAGAATATGTTACACAATAATACATTGGTTTATATTGCAAAATTAGGAAAAAGCAAAACATGGAGTAATGCCTCTAATACCAAAATATCGGGAGCATTTATTGGAAAATATGATATTGATGATAATGCTATTTTTCAACCTCTATTCAGTAATTTATTTTTAGGTGAAATAATGCGTATGGATGCTGCCGATTTTCCTCTGTGGCAAGCCGCTATCAAGCATCGATTTCCTGGTAAGCTAAAGCTTCATATCGCAGCAAAAGCTGTTGGGCAAATTACATCGCCATTAACCAATGAACAAAATTTAGAAATAGGAATGATTGTTTTGAAAAATCATTTAAAAGCAACATTAGTAACAAGTCGAGTAGAAACACAATATTTGCCAAAAGAATTTTACACTGCACGTTTAGAGTTACGTTTAGCATTTTAATTTTTTATGGGTTAATTTATAATCTTAAATTATTACAAGCTATATTTGTAGCCGAAATATTTAGACCAAGACGTGTTGACAGAACGACAAATAGAAATTATAGAGAAGTCTATAGAATTGATTGCTACAAGAGGAATTCAAGGCTTGACCATTAAAAACTTATCGAAAGAGATAGGAATATCCGAACCTGCTATTTATAGACATTTTGAAAGTAAAACAGATATTTTACTGACGATTCTTCGGAATTTTGAGGAAATGACAGCATTTATGAATGATGCTATAAAGCAGATGGATAATTCTACAGTTGAGAAAATTGAATTTATGTTTTCTAAGATTATCGATACTTTTTCCGTTGATCCCTCCCAAATTTCTGTAGTTTTTTCCGAAGAGATTTTTAAAAATGATGCCATTCTAAAAGAGATGATTGTTAAAATCATGAATTCTAAGGAGAAGGCTATAGAAGACATCATCTTAGAAGGACAAAATAAGGGCGAAATCAGAACAGATATTGATAATCAAACACTTGCTCTTATCGTTATAGGAGCTCTCCGTTTTAGAGTAAAGCAATGGGATCTGAAAGATCAGCATAAGGATCTTAAAAAAGAAGGCGATAAACTAATAAAAGGCTTAAAAAAGATATTAAAAAAATAGCAGAGAAGGCAGGGATCGAACCTGCCACAGCCGGTTTTATCCGTCTGCTACTGGTTTTGAAGACCAGCTGAAACACCAGTTTCGTCCTCTCTGAAAAGTCTCCAAAAGTAAATAAAATAATTATAAAAGTTTACAAGAATGAGCTTGTTCAATAGTTTTATATTCTATGATGCTTAAGTACTGGAAAAGCTTGATTTTCATTAGTTATTTTAGTTTATTAAATATTTTATAAAATCGAACTTTCCCTATATTTGCGTTACGTAATATCGCTGTTTTATCTTGGTATAGTTCTGTATTATCAAATTTAACTAGCTTTCTAGCAATATTACTAAATTCAATATAATCCTCATCATAAGATTTATTTTTTTTGTTCTTTTTTGTAATTTCCCTTAGTTTATAAAAAAGTCTACCTGCCGTATAATCTATATCTGGCTCTAATGTCTTTGATAATAATTCATGTTTAGTAGATAATTTTGACATTGTCATTATCTCCTGTATAATTTTTTGAAAATTATTATTGTCAGATGTTTTGTCAATTTTTAAACCAATTTCATAATTATTAATTTGAGAATATTCATAAAAATTCATAGAAGTAATAAGACATTGTTTATCATTCATGTAGATTTTTGAATGTAAGTTTTCTATATCAATTAAATGAACGTTAGAAAAGGATTTAATCCAATCATTTTCACTCTTTTGTAACTCATTTTTTCTATGAATAAAAAAACAAATATCTAATTCTGTAAATTTATCAGCTAATTTAGCTTTTATCCTATTTGTAATTTTTAAATAAGGAGATACAAAAATTAAATATTTATACGACTCTTGTATCATTTTTTCTAATTCATGAGATATTTCAATTGTATTTAAAACAGTATTTTTATTATTCATTATAGTAGTTGTTTTTGCTTCATATTATCTTCAATGGTTAATGTGCTGAACAATAGCGTTTTGTTTGTTAGTTCGTTTTGTCGTGGATTAAAATTAATATCTTAATCAGAAATAATAAGCTTGGCTTCTTTTATAATTTTTTTAATAATTGAATTAGGAATTCCAATTTCATATAATTCTTTTTCTTTATCGATTAAATCTCTGCAAAGTACAATATCGTTTTCTAAGAGTTTTTGTTTTATCTTTTTAGTGGCGGAACTTAGTGCTGTAATTAGATGAAAATTGGTGCCTTCAACCCAGTCCTGTAAATTATTTTTAGAAGCACTGCTCCACGATATTAGATTAAGATTAGCACAATTTGCATATGAAATAGCATCTTCGGTAAATCGGGTATTGGTTGCAATATAACCTTTAAACTTTTTGTTAGGGTATTGTCCACTTTGTTTAATTTTATTGTAAATATCGTCGAAACGAGATTTAATATATAGTGCTACTTTAATATCACTTTTACGCCCTTGTTGTCGATGAAATTTACATTCGACCATTATTATTTCTTCGTCATTTTCGGCTATAACATCGACTTCGTGTGTTACGCAGCGACCTTGAACAATTTCTCCTACAGTTACATTGTATCCCTTGTTTGTAAATAATCGTCCGATAAACTTTTCGAAAGGATAACCCGATGGCCCTAAATCAAAAATAGCTTTTTTTAAACGGTATCGTCCTGCGGCATTTTTCGATTTTCGTTTAAGAATATTATAGGCAACTTGATAAATTCTTCTGGTGGTTATTCCTTCGTATAATTGAAAAAATATTTCTTCTTCTATTTCTGATAACTCATTTTGTTTTGCCCCCGCACGAATAAGAGCTTTACGTAATTTCCGAAATTCGAAAGGAGCTAATTCTCCAGAGTTCTTTTTAACATTTATGACTTTTATAATTTGATTGATCATTTCCGTAGTATCTTTTTAGAAATGTAAATATAAAAAAAGCTACTCCAAATAAATGAAGTAGCTCAAAATAATTTATTTATACTTGTTACTCAATTACAATTCTTTGTTTTGCAATTTTTGAAGTAGATTCTATTTGTAATATATAAATTCCAGCATCAAAATTATGAGTATTTAATCTTAGTTCTTTTTGATTAATATTTTGATAGCTTACGATAAGCTTTCCAGAAATATCAAATATTTTGATGGTATTAATACGTTCAGGATTATTAATATTTAAAACCTCATTGGCAGGATTTGGATAAACTAATAATTCTGTTGTATTTATATTTTTAATATTGGTATGGTCTATTATACCTTCATCTTCGATATTAGAAGAAGATTGATAATATGGTCCTCCACTGGCTCTATTACCATTCCAAGCGTCACAAGCGTTAGCTTCGCCACCTGGTTTTTCAACTACAATAGCATACGAAAGTGTATTGTCATTAAATCCTTCATCTATAAAAGAAAATTCAGTATTTTCTAATTCAACTAAAAGAGTCCAACCATCTTGGATGGTCTTTTTGAAAATCTTAAAGGTAGGATTCTGAAAACCAATATAATCATCCCAAATAAGCTGAGCTTTACCAGCAGCTTCGTTTAGGTTTATTTCGAGATGGATTGTTTTATGTCTTGAGCTTAGAGGACTTTCTTCTCCACAATCATCGACAAATGATATTTTATAAGAATATGATCTGAGGAATGGAAAAGAAGTAACGTCTTCAAATACCGTAATGGCATCGCCATCTACAGTTCCGATAAGAGCAAATTGACCATCGCAGCCTTCTTTGTATACGTTATAATGGTCAATATTCCCCATTTGAGGCTCCCAAACAACTAAATTATGCTTGGTAACACTATCAACAGTAACAATACAAATTTTTGGAATACTTAATTGTTGAGGATAAATTTCAGTATTATAAGCGGCAGAACATCCTGCATCATCTTTTACCCATAAACTATACTTTCCTGCTTCTACACCCATTAAGTTTTTTGTAGTGGCTCCATTATTCCACAAATAAGTGTAAGGTTCTGTTCCTCCTTCAACATTTACTTTAGAAAAAGCTTGATGTAGACCACAAGCGGTGCTTTGATCTTTTACGTAAGAAATAGATGGTCCATTGTCGTCTCCAACGGCGATAGAAAATACTTTCTGATGTGCAACGGCATCTTTAACCGTACAATGATATAGTCCTGCTTTTAAATTTGTAGCTTGATACGAGGTTTGATGAGAAGGGTCATCCCATGTATATTCGTAGGGGGGAACACCTCCTGAAACACTTATTATTGCTTTACCATCTGCTTCTCCACAAGAACTTGTTTTATAGCTATAACGACTTCCGTATAATTCAGAATAAGCAGAAACGTTAACACAAATCATATTAACACAACCATTTCGGTCTGTTACAGTTGTTGAATAACTACCTGCATATAAATCTGTTTTTGTTTGTCCAATAGCACTGTCGCTCCAAAGGACTAAAAAAGGAGCATCTCCATCGATATCTAAATTAATTTCCCCATCATTAGTGTAAAATGAAGATGCATCTGTAACATTAGGGGTTATATCCATATTGCTATTGTTTTCAATATTGAAATATTGAATAGTTGAACAACCAGAATCTACATCTTGAATTTCAACAGAATAAACGCCTGCCGTAAGGTTACTAATACTATCTACTCCAGATTCTCCTGTAACCCAATTAATTTCATAATTTCCTGATCCTCCTTCTATTTCTCCGATTTTAGCACTACCATTTGCTCCGCCACAACTTGAATTTGTTATATCAAGATAAAACATTAAAGGCTCTGCCGAAAAAACTTCTTGACCTTGAAATGTTTGGCAATTATTAGCATCAGTTACGGTTACCGAATACCATTCATAGCCACCACCTTCGCCTTCGGCAGATAAGCCAGAAATACTTTGTGTTGTATCTCCGTTACTCCATAAAAAAGTATAGGGAGGAACACTTTCTGTTAAAAAGCTTAAATCGATACTCCCATCATTTGCTCCAGAACAAGATAGATTATGAGAGGTAAGATTAAGAACCATTTGAGGAAAAGCTGTAATAGGAACGTTTAGACTTGTTGTACAATCATTATCATCGGAAACATAAAGAGTATAAGAGTCTACGGCTAAATCGAAAATGCTATCAGAGGTTCCAGAAAAATAAGTGTCCTCTTCAGCTGTCCAATTAAACGAATAACCAGGTGTTCCTCCATCAGCTGCAACCTTTATCCAACCATTTCTGTCGTTAGAGCAAATAGTATCGTAAGCTGAAACAAGTGAAACTGTTAGTTCTGTTGGTTCTGTAATGGTGAAAGATTTCTCATCTGTACCACCACCATCTTCTGTAACGGTTAAGAAATACTCACCTGCAACTAAGTTAACTATATCAGAGTCACTGGAAGTATAATCATTAGGACCTTCCCAATTGTATGTATATGGTTCTGTTCCTCCAGTTACAGTTATGTCGATAGAACCCGTTGAGTTTCCTTTACAATCCACATTGACAGTCGTGCCTGTAGCTGTTTGAGCATACGACCAAGAAATGTTTATGGCTAACAATAATAATAAGAGTTTTTTCATAATTTTAAGATTTTAATATAAAATTTTTATTAGGGCGAAGATAAAGATAAAATGCTCAAAAAACAAGACTCTTTATACTCGCTTTTAAGCGGTTCGTCAAAATTTACAAGATGCCTTCGTCAGTAAAACTATAATATTGATTATCAGCGATAATGACATGGTCTAAAACGGTTATATTGAGGTAAGAACAGGCTTGTTTAAGTTCCTCTGTTAAGTGTTTGTCTTGATGGCTGGGTTTAAGTTGTCCCGAAGGGTGATTATGAGATAATATAATTGCTGATGCTAAATTTTCAATGGCTTTTTTAAGAATTAAACGGGTATCAACGACGGTCGCAGAAAGTCCTCCTTGACTTATTTTAATTTTCTCAATAATTTTATGAGATCTGTTGAGGTATAAAACCCAAAATTCTTCGTGGGGTAAATCTCTAAAAATAGGGCTCATCAGTTTGAAAATGTCATTACTGGATGTAATTTGTTTTTGAACTTCAACCTTAAAAGCATCTCTTCTTTTCCCAAGTTCTAAGGCTGAAAGAATAGTAATGGCTTTTGCCTCTCCAATCCCTTTAAATTGTGTTAGTTCCTGAATATTCTTTTTGGCTATAATATTTAAATCGTTGTTATTTTTTTGCAAAATATATCGACTTAATTCAACCGCTGACATTTCTCGACTTCCAGAGCCAATTAGTATTGCTATCAACTCGGCATCGGAAAGACTTTGTATTCCTTTTCTGAGAAGCTTTTCTCTGGGCCTATCATCTTCAGCCCAATCTTTTATACTTAAATTTTTCATAATTATTAGGACTGGTATTTATTTATAATTCTCTTACATCTAATAAAACACCTTGCCCTTTTTTGGAAGTATCTAAAATAGAAATAATTAAACTTGCAATATCTTCAGGTTTGTCGAGGGAATTTGTATGTTTTAGATTTTTAAAATAATCTAATTGGGCAAAATCATTTTTATCGGCAGATCGAATTTCAGTTTGCATATCGGTATCAATAATTCCAGGGGCAATAGAAAATAATTTGAATGGATGTTTTTGTTCTGCTTGTTCTTCATCAACCACTTGACTATACATGTCTAAGGCCGATTTTGAAGCACAATATTCGGCCCAAGAACTAATGGTATGACGTCCAGCTCCAGAGCTAATATTTAAGATACTTTTCGAAGCTTTTAAGTTTTGGTATTGTTTGATAAATTGATTGCTTAAAATAGCAGGAGCAATCGTATTTAGCTGAAAAGTTTTAAAAATTTCAGAAGAATCTTTTTTTCCAACATGTTTTATTTCTCCAATTGTTCCTGCGTTATTAATAAGAACAAGTTGATGAACATTTTCTATTGGTGGGAAAGAAAACTTATTTAATGATTTCGTATCAAATAAATCAATTTTAATGAATGTGAAATTTTGATGTCTTATAGTATTTGTTCTCGATAAGCCAAAGACTTTGTTATGCGAATCTTTTAGCAATTCGTTCACTAAAGCTCTACCGAGTCCTTTACTACTACCTGTTATAAAGAAATACTTGGTTAACATTTAATCAAAAATTAAATGCTTCATAGAATGTTGTCCATCAATAATTTGCCGAAGAGCATCTATTCCTATTTTTAAATGCTTTGTTACAAATAAATTAGTGATTTTTTGATCGCTCTTAGAGGTTTTTATACCATCAGCAATCATTGGCTGGTCAGAAACAAGGAGCAATGCTCCTGTCGGAATTTCATTAGCGAATCCAACTAAAAAAACAGTTGCTGTTTCCATATCAATGGCCATTGCTCTTGTTTTTCTTAAATATTTTTTAAATCGCTCGTCGTATTCCCAAACTCGTTTATTTGTGGTCAGAACAGTTCCCGACCAATACGACTCTTCTTGTATCTGAATGGCTTCAGAAACTGCTTTTTGTAGCATAAAGGCAGGTAATGCAGGCACCTCTGCAGGAAGATAATCGTTGGATGTTCCTTCGCCTCGTATAGCGGCTATAGGTAATATTAAATCGCCTAATTTATTTTTCTTTTTTAAGCCTCCACATTTTCCTAAAAATAAAACGGCTTTTGGCGAAATGGCACTTAATAAATCCATTATTGTAGCAGCATTAGGACTTCCCATTCCAAAATTAATAATGGTAATGCCATTCGCTGAGGCGTTGGGCATAGGATAACTTTTCCCGACAACTTTAACCTTGTTCCACTCTGCAAATAAATCAACGTATTTTTGAAAGTTAGTCAACAATATGTATGGTGTAAAATCTTTTAAGTCTCTTCCTGTGTATCGGGGAAGCCAGTCGTTTACAATATCTTGTTTTTTCATATTTTTTAAACTTAAATTAAGATAAATATTTGCTCAAAAGTATTTGTCTTTTGAACAGACAAATATCTAAAAAAAAGAGATATTGAGCACAAGCTAATATAAAAATCATTAAAATTTAATACCTTTGTGATTATTATTAATTAAGCCGAGTAGATGGAAAAGAAAAGAATTTTATTCATTTCGCAAGAAATTACACCTTATTTACCTGAAAATCAGATTTCTAAAATAGGAAGAGAACTTCCGCAAGGAATACAAGAGAAAGGAAAAGAGATTAGAGTTTTTATGCCTAAGTACGGGATTATCAACGAGAGAAGAAATCAGTTGCATGAGGTTATTCGCTTATCGGGAATGAACTTAATTATTAATGATACCGATCATCCTCTTATTATCAAGGTTGCTTCTATACAGGCCGCTAAAATGCAAGTTTATTTTATAGACAATGAAGAATATTTCCAGCGAAAGGCTGTTTTAACCGACGCCGATGGGAAAGATTTTAAAGATAACGATGAACGTGCTGTATTTTTTGCAAGAGGGGTTATCGAAACTATAAAAAAATTAAGATGGGCTCCAGATATTATTCACTGTCAAGGATGGTTGCCTAATTTAGTTCCTTTGTATATCAAAAAGAGCTACAAAAATGATCCGCTTTTTCAGGATACAAAAATTATTTATTCGGTTTATAATAATGAATTTGCAAAGCCGTTGAGTTCCGATTATAAAACAAAATCGATGTTCAAAGATTTTGAAGAACAAGATGTTGCATTTTTAGATAAGCCTACATTTGTTAATGTACATAAACAAGCTATTCAGTATTCGGATGCAGTTATTTATGGTTGTGAAACTATTAACCCTGAAATTCAAGAGTTTGTGAAAGAATCGAAATTACCAACATTGGAGTATCAAGCTGAAGAAAATTACATAGAGCGTTATTCTGAATTTTACGACAATCTTTTAGAATCCTAAATCGTGCGAAAGACAATATTATTTTTTATCTCGACAAGCTTGATGCTTGCTCTTTTTTCTTGCAATAAAAAAGAGGAAAAAGCAGGTTTAGAAATTCAGCCCGATGAAAATCGCTTAGAAATTATTCATATCAATCTTGATAAATTTACAACTTTCTCGGAAAGATCGGAAGCTGTAAAAACCAGTCGAAGAAATAGCAGTATCTTGTTAGGATCTATTAATGACGATACATTTGGACGAACGTCTGCTTTTTTACTTTCGCAATATCGGCTTAGTTCCGATAATGTTGAGTTTGGAAATAATTCTCAGATTTTATCAGCAATAGCCTATTTAAGTATCTCGGAAATAGTAGGAAATTCGAAAGAAGAGCTTCATTACAAAGTTTATAAATCAGATTTTGATATAGACCCCGATAGTGCTTATTATTCTAATATCGATATTTCTAATTCTATTGGAGAGATAGTTGCGGATACCAGTTTTTCTATAGATTCTTTTAGTGTGATGAGAATTCCGTTATTTAAAAGTTTTGGACAAACAATTTTAGATGCAAGTTCTTCTACTTTGGAGAATAATGATAATTTTTTATCAAAATTTAAAGGTTTATATTTTACCGTAGATACAACTCAAACCAGTGGAGGTGTTATTTGGAAATATGATTTTAATTCGCCTTTATCTTATATCTTGTTGGAGTATACGAACGAAAATTCAGATGGAACCTTGGACACCAATACGTTTAAACTTCAATTTAATGAGGCTTCAGGAAGATTTAATCAGTTTTTTCATAATACGGCTTCGCTTAGCTCTACTTTAGGGCTGCCTTCCGATAAAGTTTATATATCTGGAATGGGCGGACTTAAAGCTCACATCAGTTTATCTCCAATTTTATCGTGGCGAGATTCATCGAAAGTAATGATTTACAAGGCAGAGTTATTAGTTAAGGCTAAATCTTCGGGTATTTCATCGGTTCCAGAGAAGTTATTAATGGAGGTTGATAATATGGATGAAGATGTGAAATTTGTAGACGATTATTTGCCAAATACGTCCAGTAATTATGGCGGAGATTACGATGCAGAGAACAAAACTTATAGTATGGTTATTACAAGACATATTCAGAATTTAATTAATAAAAATCAGAATGACAGTTTACTTTGGTTATACCCGTACAATCAAATAATAAATCCTTATAGAGTTATTCTTCTGAATGGAGAAGATGATGAAAACTTTACGTTAAGAATTACTTACTCAAAATTATACTAAAATTATGTGTGGTATTGTTGGTTACATAGGAAAGAAAGATGCTTACCCTATATTGATAAATGGATTAAAACGATTAGAATATAGAGGTTACGATTCAGCAGGAATAGCTCTTATTAACGGAGAAACTCATACTTATAAATGCAAAGGTAAAGTAAGCGATTTAGAAGCTTATATTGGAGATCAAGATAAATCGGGAAATATAGGAATGGGACATACTCGTTGGGCAACACATGGGGAGCCAAACGATGTTAATGCTCACCCGCATATTTCTGAGAATGGACATTTTACAGTTATTCATAATGGGATTATCGAAAATTATGAAAGCTTAAAGAATGATCTTTTAAAAAATGGGTATTCGTTTAAAAGTGAAACCGATACAGAGGTATTGGCTAATTTAATAGAATATGTTTTTCTTTCGAAAGAATCAATATCTGTAGAAATGGCTGTTCGGGTGGCTTTGAGTAAAGTTATAGGAGCTTATGGGATTTTGGTGGCGGCAAAAGCAGAGACTAATTTTTTAATTGCAGCCAGAAAAGGAAGTCCTCTTGTGATAGGAGTCGGTGAAGGTGAGTATTATTTTGCATCGGATGCAACGCCAATTATAGAGCATACCAAGAGCGTTATATATTTAGACGATGAGCATATGGCCATTGTGGAGAGAAATAATTTGATGCTCAAAACCATTCAGAATGATATCCTAAAACCGAAGGTAACAGAGATAGATATTGATATTGAATCAATAGAAAAAGGTGGTTATGATCACTTTATGTTAAAAGAAATTTTTGAGCAGCCAACAGCTATTAAAGATACTTTTCGTGGACGGGTTTCGATGAGGCATAAGCGTATTTATTTGGGTGGTTTGCATACTGTTTTGCCCAAAATAAATAATGCAAAAAGAATTATTATCATTGGCTGTGGAACATCTTGGCATGCGGGTTTAGTTGGGGAGTATTTGTTAGAAGAATATGCTCGTATTCCTGTAGAAGTTGAGTATGCCTCAGAATTCAGGTATCGCAATCCTATTATCAATAAAGACGATGTTATTATTGCCATTAGTCAGAGTGGAGAAACAGCTGATACACTTGCGGCTATTAAATTAGCTAAGGAAAGAGAGGCAACTGTAATTGGTGTTTGTAATGTGGTGGGTTCCAGTATTCCTCGCGAAACTCATGCGGGAGTATATACTCATGCAGGACCAGAAATAGGAGTTGCATCGACCAAAGCCTTTACAGCACAAGTTACGGTGCTAACGATGATTGCTTTAATGTTAGGTCGAGAGCGAGGAAATATTAGTGCCGATTTATATTTAGAAATGATTAAGGCGATGGATTCTGTTCCTGAAAAAATTCAGAAAATATTAGAGCAGAATGAGAAAATAAAGCAGATTTCTATCAAATATAAAGATGCTTCAAACTTTCTTTATTTAGGACGAGGAGCTTTATTTCCTGTTGCATTGGAAGGAGCATTAAAGCTAAAGGAGATTTCGTATATTCATGCAGAAGGTTATCCTGCTGCAGAGATGAAGCATGGACCAATTGCTCTTATTGACGAAAAGATGCCTGTTGTGGTTATTGCGACAAAAGATAAGTCATACGAAAAAGTAGTTACAAATATTCAAGAAGTTAAAGCAAGAAAAGGAGTAGTTATTGCAGTTGTAACACAAGGAGATAATGTCATTAAAAACATGGCTGACCATATTATAGAAGTGCCAGATTCTCATGACGCTATAGCCCCTCTGTTGGCTGTTATTCCATTACAATTAATGTCGTATTACATTGCGGTTGCAAGAGATTGTAATGTTGATCAGCCTCGAAACCTTGCAAAATCAGTTACTGTAGAATAAAAGATTAAGTTATTCGATGGAAATTATCAAGAAAAAAACAATAAAGGAATTATTACAGATTCAGGAGACTGGTCTTAATATTCATCTAATGGCGTGGGTAAAAACAAAACGCCAGAGCAAGAACGTTGCTTTTTTAGCACTAAATGATGGCTCAATAATTCATAATTTACAAGCTGTTATAGAGCTTAACGAGTCGACAGAAGTCCTTTTGAATAAGATTCATACAGGAGCGGCTGTTGAATTGACAGGAGAGTTGGTTAAGTCGCAAGGTAAAGGGCAAACGAATGAGTTATTAGTAAAAGAATTAAAGGTATTGGGGGAGGCTGATCCAGATTATTATCCTTTACAACCCAAAAGACATTCTTTGGAGTTCCTTAGAGAACAAGCTCATTTGCGTTTTAGAACTAATCTTTTTGGAGCGATAACTCGAGTACGTCATGCTATGATTTTTGCGGTTCATAACTATTTTAATAGTAAGGGCTTTTTAAATATTCATACGCCTATTGTCACTTCTTCTGATGCAGAAGGTGCTGGTGAGATGTTCCAAGTAACAACTTTAGATTTAAAGAATCCTCCTAAAAACGAAGATCAGAGTATTGATTATAGCAAAGATTTCTTTGGAAAATCTACAAATCTTACGGTTTCTGGTCAGTTGGAGGCAGAATTAGCAGCAATGGCTTTATCTAAAGTATATACTTTTGGACCGACTTTTAGAGCAGAAAATTCGAATACATCGCGACATTTGGCAGAGTTTTGGATGATAGAGCCCGAAGTTGCTTTTGCCGATATCAACGATAATATGGATTTGGCGGAAGGTTTGCTGAAATATTGTGTGCGA
>Ga0256826_1001161_pt1 | contig 16315 bp, 13 predicted proteins | sample CV79metaG_FD_185975 | JGI IMG/M metagenome (GOLD analysis project Ga0256826, IMG submission 185975) | Hydrothermal vent microbial communities from East Pacific Rise, Pacific Ocean - CV79 | ecosystem: Environmental > Aquatic > Marine > Hydrothermal vents | place: Pacific Ocean: East Pacific Rise...
TTTATGTTTGCAGATGATAGTAAATTCATTCGAACTATGCTTGAAAAACTTTGTCATAAGCTCAATGTTCGATATGAGATATATGAGAATGGGCTTGAACTTCTAAATGCTATTAAAAAGAAAAAAGCTCAAGAGATTGCTCTTATTATCTCAGATATAGAGATGCCTGTTATGGGTGGTCGGGAACTAATCGAAAAAGTAAGAGGCGATGATGAATATAGAGATGTAAACATTGTAGTCCATACAAATATGTCTAATGATATTATGAAAGAGGAGCTTATGCATCTTGGTGCTCAAAAAATCATAGGTAAAGTAAATATGCTCTCTCTTGCAGCAGCTATCGAAGAGTTGGCTAGATAATGAACTCTGTTGAACTACTTGATAATGAGTTTAAAACCTTTCAAAAGGTAATATTTGACACTATAGGAATCACCCTCAATGACTCTAAAAAAATCATGGTTCAAAGTAGGCTAAACCGACGCATTGTGCACTACTCTTTAAACTCTTTTGCTGAGTATCTACGAATAATTGCCATTAATGCTACAGAGAGAATGGAGATGATAAACCTCATCACCACAAATGAGACCTATTTTTTTAGAGAAGAGGCACATTTTGATTTTATCAAAGAGCTCATCGCCAATCGTAGCAGCATAAGACTCTGGAGTGCGGCTGCCTCTGTTGGAGCAGAAGCTTACTCTTTAGCTATGCTTTTTAACGAGTCCTTAGAAGAGTGGAGTATTTTTGGAAGTGATATTAACTCTGAAGTTATAAAAAAAGCGAGAATGGGTCTCTACCCTCTCTCATGGATAGATAAAATCCCACAAAATCTCAAATCTAAGTACTGCTTTAAGGGCAAAGGAAAGTATGAAGGACAGTTTCTTATAGACAGAACACTCAGTAAAAATATGAAATTTTTTGAAAATAACCTCTTAGAAAAGAACTACTCTATAGGAAAATTTGATGTTATATTTTTAAGAAATGTTCTTCTCTACTTTAATGATGAGACAAAACAGCAAGTAGTTGAAGATATAGTCTCAAACCTAGAGAGTGGTGGATACCTCATTATCTCTTTGACTGAAAATATTCAGAGTGTTACTATACCAAACCTAAAACAAATCAGAACTTCCATCTACCAAAAGGACTAAAAATGATACATAATTTAAAAGAGTACTACACATACAGTGTTAAAGATAAAAATCTTCTCATCTACTCAAATAGTGACTTCTCTAAGTATACAACTGTCCTTAAGGAGTTTAAATCATATCGAAGTATCGATATCAATGATTTAAGTCTCGATAAACTAAGTGCCTATATAGTGACACACTCTATCGATACCATTCTTATAGATATTACCTCAGAAGCTGATAAGATATATAAGGTTCTTAAAACTTTAAATGAAAAAATCAATATTTTACTCTATCTCAAAAAAGCTTGTGAAGATCCAAACTCTGAACTTATTAACAAGAGTGAAGGAATAATTGCTGAACCGTTTGATGAAGACACTTTAAAATATAAATTTTTCACTATGCTAAACTATACATCTGCCATCAGTGCAATAAACAGTGCTTCATCTTCAATGAGTAATCTTCCAACAATTGAGAAAGAGAACCTTGAAGATTACCTAGACACTTATGAGGGGCAGATACTATTTTTAAGTGAATCTCTTCAAGAGAGTGTTAAGCGACTTGATAGTGGGGAGTTACATGCAGAACTTCTTTGTGAAGTTGCTTCACAGATGGATGAAGTTGCTTCAATTTTTGCAAATCACTTCTACACAAAAAAAGTAAGTCCTATTTTTACGCAACTGAGTCTCTACTTAAAAACTATAGAGTACACAAAAATAGCAGTTAATAATCTTGAAGGCTTTGAGTATCTCTCACGTATTATTGAAGATATAAATATTTATGTGGTAGAGTATTTTGTAGATAGAATCTTTACCGATGTTTATGTATTTGAGGACTCCTTAAAGAATTCCATACAGTTTATGGAAGATAAACTTTCAAATACTCAAGATGAATCAAGTGAATTGGAGTTTTTTTAATGATAAAAGTTTTTATAATAGATGACTCACTAATGGTTAGAAATGCTCTATACAGAACACTTAAAGGTGCTGAAGATATAGAGATAATTGGTGAAGCAAATAATCCTGTAGATGCCTTTGCAACCTTTAAAAAAGTAGGCCTTCCTGATGTTTTTATACTTGATATAGAGATGCCAAAAATGGATGGACTTAGTTTTTTAAAACAGATAAATACTCAGAAACCAACTCCAGTTATCATCTGTTCAACTCTTGTAACTGGCGGTTCAAATGCGGCTATAAAAGCTCTTGAATTAGGTGCATGTGACATCATTTTAAAACCAAAACTTAATCTTAAAGAGTTTTTTAATGACTATAAAGATGAACTTCTTCATAAAATATATGCAGCAAGTCACTCGAAGGTAAACTTTAAATCATCCTCAAATAAAGCAAATGTTATAGAAAAAGATATTAATGCTACACAGGCATCTAAAAACTTTATAGCAATAGGTTCTTCAACAGGTGGTGTCCAAGTTATAGAAGAGATTTTGATGCACCTCAAACCTCATCACCAAGGTATAGTTATAACACAACATATGCCTGTTGGTTTTACAGCCTCTTTCGCTCAAAGACTCAACTCTATTGTGCCAAATTCTAAGGTTATAGAAGCTAGTGATGGAGATATTATCTGTGAAGCCTGTGTTTACATTGCTAAAGGCGGTATTCATATGCAAGTAGAAGAGTTTAATGGGAAATATATCATAAAACTTACTGATGGTGAAAAAGTCAACTCTCATAAACCAAGTGTCAATGTTTTGTTTAACTCGATAGCTCTTTTTGCTTCAAAAAACATCACTGCATTTATCCTTACGGGTATGGGTGATGATGGGGCAAAAGGCTTAAAAGCGCTTAAAGATAGAGGCTGTGATACATATGCACAAAATGAAAAAACAGCGACAGTCTATGGTATGCCAAGAGTTGCTGTTGAACTAGGAGCAGCAAAAAAAGAGATGTCTATTTTTGAAATCACAAAAACAATTAATTCTCTCAACTAATAGGCCTAAATTTGAATACTGATGATATAGATTACGATTTACTAGATTTATTTAAAAATCAATTTAATAAACAACTTTTGAGTATAAAAGACCTGCTTAGTAACTTAGAGGAAAATATAGATTATGAAGAGAGTGTAAATGCACTTTTTAGAATCTTTCACAACTTTAAATCATCAACCTCTTATCTAGGTCTTAATCCTATAAAAGAGCTTGTTGTAGCTGTTGAAGATGTACTAGAGACTATTCGCTCAAATAAGACTCCTATAAACAAAGAAATAATTGAGTGGCTATATGCAATTAATACTCAACTACATTTTTGGAAAACACAGATGCAAGAAGATACTTTTATATTTTCTAAGGCTCCAGAAGAGCTACTTAAAAGTATAAGGTTAACCCCATCTTCAACAAAACTCAAAGATAAACTAAAAACATTAAATTTACTCTATATTGATAGTCATGCAAAAAGAGCAAATCAAGTAGTTACTGCACTTAAAAAGTTCTCTATTGATGTTGAATTTCGTACTAGATTTCCTAAAGAGAAAAAGTTTCAAAATATAAATATCTGTATAATTAACACTAAAGAGAGTGCATGCGATGAAGTTCTTGCAATTGCAGAGACAATACCAAATGCTGCTATTGTTGTTATATTAGATAAACTTACTCAAAATATGAAGGCAAAACTTATGTTTGCTGGAATCAATTACTTTTTAACAAATCCATTAAAAATTAGCGATATTAAAAGAGAACTTTATAATGTAACACAATCACATTTTTCAGATCGCAGAGTACTTCTTGAAAATAAAAAGATAAATACTTTTATTCAAAATATTCAACCTCTTCCTCACTCCATTTTTAAAATACAAGACATTTGTGATAGTGAGGAGTCTTCGATTAAAGATCTTATTGCAGTTGTGAAGGCTGATCCAATTATTACAGCCGATATTCTTAATGCTAGTAAAAGTCCTATTTACGGTTTAAAACATGTAAATACAATTGATCAAGCAGTTTCAATATTTGGTAAAAAAACAGTTAAAGCTATTACCCTTTCTGGTATATCAAAAAATATTAAAACAAATAACCTTGAAGCATATCAAATCAATGAAGAAACTTTTTCAAAAGTGGCTTCATTGCGCTTAAAACTAATGATAAAATGGTATTCTAAAGTCTCTATATCATCCTTATCTACCCTCTCTATATCTGCTATACTAGGAAATATTGGTCAACTACTGTTGGCACAAGAGATTAAAAATGCTCAAAAGATAGATAGCTTTATAATCATGTCTAAAGAGGATGGATTTCAAATTGCCGAAGAGAAGCTTTTTCATACAACAACTGCTAGTATTACAAGTAATCTTTTAAAATATTGGAAGTTAGACACTGATATTGTTGATTCTATTCGATATAGTGATAATCCAAATGATGCACCACTTGAGATACATGACTTAACAGTAGCAAACCACATAGTATTTAATACAGTTTTACTTGATGGAAGTATAAATAGGGAGTTATCTACAGATATGTATAAATTGATGCAAGAAGAGAAACTAGATACTCAAACACTTATAAAAGCGATTGAGTATATAAGTTCAATATAGAAGTCTACTTTTGACCCTCTTTAAGCGAATCAGCAATTAAAAATGCCAACTCTAAAGCTTGATCCGCATTTAAACGTGGGTCACAGTGAGTATGGTAACGAGAAGATAAATCTTCTTCAGTTACAGTAAAAGAACCACCGATACACTCTGTTACATTCTTACCTGTCATCTCTAAGTGAACACCACCACCGAAAGTACCTTCAGCTTTATGAACCTGGAAAAACTCTTTCATCTCAGTAAGAATAGCATCTACTGGACGAGTTTTGTAGTTATTTGAAGATTTGATCGTGTTACCATGCATTGGATCACACGACCATACCACTTTCATACCTTCTCTCTCAACTGCTTTTATCAGAGCAGGAAGACCATCACCAACCTTACCTGCACCCATACGAACGATTACATTTAGACGACCAGCTTCATTTTCTGGGTTGAGTGTTTGACAAAGTTTTACTAAGTCCTCAGGATCCATAGTAGGTCCAGCTTTTACACCAATAGGATTTTTTACACCCTTAAGAAATTCAACATGAGCACCCTCAAGTTGACGAGTTCTATCGCCTATCCATAACATATGAGCAGATGTATCATACCAATCACCCGTAGTGGAATCTTTTCTCGTGAAAGCTTCTTCATATGGTAGTAAAAGAGCTTCATGAGAAGTATAAAAATCTGTCTCTCTGAGAGTTCTATATGTTTTTGAAGTTACACCACAAGCCTCCATAAACTTTAATGATTTTCCAATCTCTTCAGCAAGAGCCTCATACTTTTTAGTCACTTCACCTTGATGAGCAAAATACTGAGTCCACTTATGAACTTGATGTAAATCAGCTAAACCACCAGATGCAAAAGCGCGAAGTAAGTTTTGTGTAGCTGATGCTTGATTATAAGCCTGAATCATTCTTTGAGGATCTGGAACACGTGCAGCTTCTGTGAACTCTGAACCATTAATAATATCACCACGGTATGAAGCTAAAGTAACACCATCAAATGTCTCAGTATCGCTTGAACGCGGTTTAGCAAATTGACCAGCCATTCGTCCAACTTTAACAACTGGTAAACCACCTGCATAAGTCATAACAACTGCCATCTGCATCATAGCTTTAAAACTGTCTCTAATATTATCAGCATGAAACTCTGAAAAACTCTCCGCACAGTCCCCACCTTGAAGTAAAAAACCTTGACCATTAGCAACATTAGCCAACTGACTTTTCAGGGAACGTGCTTCACCTGCGAATACAAGCGGTGGGTAGTTCTTAAGCTCTACGAGGACTCTATCAAGCTCAGCTTGATTTGGATATGTTGGCTGTTGTAATATTGGTTTTTCTCTCCAACTTGATGGACTCCAAATACTCATAATAATACCTTATATATATAATTTTTCGAATTTTACCAAAATAGACCTAAAATAGCTCTGATTTTTACTTATCATAATAACAAAAGCTTTTTTTATGCTTTACTTAAGTATAATAGCCAAATATTTTATATGGATATGCTTATGCAAAATGATGACTTAAAATCCCTTGTTACACAGATGTATGATGATCTTTTAAACTACATCGACTTAGAAGAGAACACAACAAAAGAACAAGTTGTAGAGTACTTAAAAGATGCTGTAAATGTTCTAGAAAGCCTCAATGAGGATGAAATTGATTCTATCAAACATGCTAAGCTTGCTTTTACAAATGCTTATAAAGAAATAGCGAGTAAAAGCATCTCATCATACAAAGATACGAGTGGAAAATTTAAAGAACTTACACAGATGCATGAAAAGACACTTAATGAGTGTCATGAGCAGCATATAAACCTTCCCAAACTAACCAAGAAGTTTGATGATATACAGCAGCATATGAATGATGAAGTTATTAAAGCTAACTCTATTATTAGTCAACTTACACAGCAAGTTAAGCAGTTAGAAGAGACAACCCAAATAGATGCACTCACTAAGGTTTTTAATAGACGGGCACTTATTAAGTATTTAGAAAAAATCTGTTCAACGAAAAGAGAAAACTATAATCCACATCTCCTTATTTTAGATATCGATGATTTTAAACTTGTAAATGATACTCATGGACATATTGCTGGTGATAAAATACTTATTTTCATAGCAAATATTTTAAAGAAAACCCTTAGAGATGGAGATAAAATTTTCAGGTATGGTGGTGAAGAGTTTGTAATCATTCTTAATAGAATTGATGATGCAAAATGTAGCTCAATCACACTCCGTCTTTTAGAGCTAGTAAGACAAAATAAACTCATATACAAGGGTAAAAATATCCAAGTTACTACTAGTATCGGTGCGACAAAATACCGTACTGGTGATACACCTGATGCTTTTATAGCCAGAGCAGATGCAGCTCTTTATAGAGCTAAAGTATCTGGAAAAAATAGAATGTTCTCGGAAGTATAATAATGGAATTTAATTATTTTGATTTAATAGTTACAATTATAATCCTATTTCTTGGTTTAAAAGGAATTATAAATGGTCTTTTCAAAGAGGTCTTTGGGCTTATTGGTATAGTTGGTGGTATTTTTATCGCCTCAAGGTTAGGTGACTCAGTTGGTCAATTTTTAAGCGATTTGATTTTTAACTTTAGTAATAGTTCAGCTATTGGCTTTACAGGGTTTATTACTACCCTTGCACTCTTTTGGTTACTGATGATAATCATTGGGTATATCTTCAAAAAACTAAGTATCTTAAGTGGACTTGGACCAATTGACAAAATTCTAGGATTTATTTTTGGAGCGAGTAAGTTCTTTTTTATTGCAGCAGTAATTGCTCATGCTATGTATAATATTAAAACGATTAAAAATAGTATTGATCCTCTACTAAATAACTCTATTTTATTTCCTATACTTGTAGAAACTGGTGGTTTTATTATGAAACTTGATCCTATTGAGATAAGTAAGGACATAAACTCAAGTATTGAAAAAGGTACAGATACTTTAGGAAAAAAAATTGACAAGTCAGCTCACGATATTGTCAATGATGTAAAAAGTGAACTTAAGAAAAGTATGCCTGAAGCTGCTAAAGAGATAATTATACATAAAAGTGAGAAGAACTAAAATGCCAAAACTTACAACAGATTTTAATGATAGAACTATTGAATATGAGCAACTATTAACTGATTTTAAACTTTTACTTAAAAAGAACTCTCTCAAGTTCACGATTCAGCGTGAAGTGATTCTAGAGACTCTCTATAACTCAGATGAACATCTGACACCAGAGTCACTTCATCACCTCATTCAAGATCAATACCCAGATTTAAAAACAGGAATTGCAACAGTTTATAGAACACTTGCGCTTCTCGAAGACTCTAGTATGGTTACATCTCTCTCATTTGGTGCACAGGGTAAAAAGTATGAGCTTGGTGCAAAAGAGCACCATGATCATCTTATATGTACTGAATGCGGAAATATCACAGAGTTTGTAGATGAAGAGATAGAAAAACGTCAACACTCTATTACAGATGAACTCGGTTTTAAGATGAGTGACCACTCAATGCAAATTTATGGCATTTGTCAAAACTGTCAAGAAAAATAACAACTAATTAACTTACAAGGAAAAAATATTGGCTTTTGAAAATAAATTCGTTCAACAGAGAATGGAAAAAGCGGAACTACTTCGCGCAGAAGGGATTAACCCTTATGCAAATGATTCCAAAAGAAACACTACAGTTGAAAAGTATATAAATGTAAACTCGGATATAGAAGAGAGAGAGAACAAACGCGATGAAAATCGCCACTACACACTAAGTGGTCGTATTAAACTTTTTCGTATTATGGGTAAGGCTAGCTTTATTCAAATTGAAGATGAGAGCGGTGTTTTACAGATTTATGTAACACGAGATAACCTTCCAGAAGGTTTTTATAACTCTATCTTTAAAAAGCTTGTTGAAGTTGGAGATATTGTAGAAGTATCAGGTTTCCCATTTGTAACTGGTAAGGGTGAATTATCACTTCACTGTTCAGAGTTTAAACTCCTAACAAAAGCGATAAGCCCACTTCCAGAAAAATTTCATGGTGTTACAGATAAAGAGATTCGTTACCGTAAACGCTATCTTGACCTTATTATGAATGCTGAAGTGCGTAAAACATTTCAGACTCGTTCAAAGGTAATCTCTCTAACTCGTCGTTTTTTTGAAGATAAAGGTTTTCTAGAAGTTGAAACACCTATGATGCATCCAATTGCAGGTGGAGCAAATGCAAAACCATTTACAACTCATCACAATGCACTTGGTATAGATAGGTTTTTAAGAATCGCACCTGAACTTTACCTAAAACGTCTAATTGTTGGTGGATTCGAAGCTGTATTTGAGATAAACCGTAACTTTAGAAATGAAGGGATGGATGCTACTCATAACCCTGAATTTACTTCTATTGAATTTTACTGGGCTTATAAAACATATAAAGATTTAATTGAAATCACAAAAGAGTACTTCCAGTATCTTTTTGAGCATCTCAATCTTCCAACGATTTTGCCTTATGCAGATATGGAAGTAAACTTTGAAAATTTCCAAGAAATTCCTCTTATAGAGTCTTTAACAACTGTTGGTGGTGTCCCTGCTGAGTCTTGTAACGATAAAGAGTCAATTATTACTTACTTAAAATCTAAAAATATCACTGTAAAACCAGGAATGAATCTAGGACAACTTCAAGGTGAGCTTTTTGATGAGTTTGTTGAAGAGAAACTTATAGACCCTACTTTTATTACAGAGTATCCAGTAGAGATCTCTCCACTCGCTCGTAGAGATGATAAGAATCCTGCTATTACGGAACGTTTTGAGCTTTTTATTGCAGGTCGTGAGATTGCTAATGCCTTCTCTGAGCTTAATGATCCAGTTGATCAGTATGAGAGATTTAAAGGTCAAGTTGATGCTAAAGATGCTGGAGATGATGAAGCACATGAAATGGATGAAGATTTTATAGATGCCCTAAGTTACGGTATGGCTCCAACTGCCGGTCAAGGTATCGGAATAGATAGACTAGTAATGCTTTTAACAAATGAGCACTCAATTAGAGATGTACTGCTCTTTCCAGCGATGAAGCCAATTAATAGTGAAGAACAGACTGCAGAAGAGGAGTAAAATCACCCCTCCTCTAAAATCTTCTTCATACCTTCTGTATCAATAGGGGGACTAAAATAATACCCTTGAATACCATCACACTTATTTTTTAATAAAAAATCAAGCTGCTCTTTCGTCTCTACCCCCTCAGCAATGATTTCAAGACTAAGAGCCTTTGCAACGGCTATAACTGCCAAGACAATCGCATTACTCTCTTTATCTTTATCTAAATCTCGTATAAAAGATTGATCAATCTTTAACTGATCTAAAGGAAACTTTTTAAGATATGCTAACGATGAGTGTCCCACTCCAAAATCATCAACAGCTAACTTAATCCCCAGGGAATGAATCATAGTTAACTTCTTTATAGTCTCTTCTGGATTATGCATTACATCTCTCTCTAAAATCTCAAGTTTTAACCACTGAGGATTAAAAGATATCTCATGAATTGTACTCTTTAAGAGCTCAAAAAAACTCTCTGATTCTAACTGTTTAATTGCCAAATTAAGAGATAAAGTACCTGTCTTTAGTCCAAGTTTATGCCATGCTGAAAGCTCTTTGAGAGCTGTTTTTAATACCCAGTTATCTATCTCTATAATAAGCCCAGACTCTTCAGCAAAGGGTATAAATTTTGATGGAGGGATAATTCCCATTGATGGGTGATTCCACCTTATTAAGGCTTCCATACCTATTATAGTTTTACTCTTACCATTATACTGAGGTTGATAGTAAAGAACAAATTCATTATTGAGTATAGCTTGACGAATACTAGACTCAAGCATAACCCTCTCAAAAACTATTTCAGTCATCTCTTTTGTATAAAACTGGTAGTTATCCCTACCCTCTGTTTTAGCCTTATACATAGCATTATCTGCATTTTTCAAAAGATCACTTGCCTCTATACCATCATCAGGATATATACTAATTCCTATACTACACGATAGATAAAGAGTATGCCCTTCAAGGGTAAAAGGCTTACGAAATACTTGAAGGATTTTCTCAGTAACTAAAGAAATATCTTGAATTTTTTCTATCACTTCAAGTAACACTGTAAACTCATCTCCACCTAGTCTTGCTAATGTATCTTCAGCTCTTAAACACTCATTTAAACGTCTACTCGCTTCAAGAAGTACCTTATCACCCACATGATGTCCAAATAAATCATTTACCTCCTTGAAACGATCTAAGTCAATAAATAGAAGTACAAACTTTCTATTAAAACGTTTTGATTTTTGAATAGCCTGTTCTATTCTATCTTGGTAAAGTGTTCTATTTGGGAGACCCGTCAACTCATCATGATGTGCTTGAAAATCTAAAAGTGCACTTTTCACCTTAAGCTCATCAAGTGTCTCAAGATGTTCTGTAATATCACGTGCAGATTCAATAATACCAATAAATCTATCTTCTTCATCAAAAAGAGGTGTGGCACCTAACTCTACATAATGATCAGATCCACTTTCATCCTTATGATTATGAATAACCTTAGTATATAATTTTGACTCAATTACTTCTTTTAATGGACAAGGGTGTGCATCACCATCACATGGTGTTGTTCGACCATGTGAAACTTCATAACATTTTGGCTGTTTTGGATCTGCGATAGTAACTTTTGTTATATGCTCTTGCAGTGTTTTATTCATTACTTCAACTGTATAATCATCTCGAATAACCATAATAGAGTCATGAACTCCATCAATAATAGACTGAAGATGTTTCTGTTCACTCTCAATTTTAAGTTGATCATTTTTTGATTTTGTTACATCTAATATAAAACCATAAAGAGTTATGGGAGTATTATTTTTATCTTTTCCCAAGGTAACAATATCTAAGACCCATACCACACTTCCATCTCTCTTAATCATTCGATACTCCATCAAATGATCCTCACCTTTTTTTGTCTCAATCATGCAGTAAGAGGCTACTCTTTCTCTATCATCAGGATGTACCATCATTTTCCATGACTCAAAACTACTCCACTCCTCTTGCTCATACCCCAGTATTTTTTGAGCATTAGGAGAGACATAGGTGAACATGTTGGATACTAAATCAAATTCCCAACTTATACCATTAATATTTTGTAGTAAATTATTTAACCTCTTATTATTTGATTGTAACTTTTCTTCTAAATCTTTAAAGTCACTTATATCATCAACAACCCAAATAACACCCTTCTCTAAATCAGAAGGAATGCTATTATCAACAGCTTTTCCACTCAAACTAATCCAAACGGCCTCACCATTTTTTTTACGAAGTTTGTACTGAATATGTGTTGATACATTTAATCGTAGAGGCTCATAATGGTACTTTCCAAACCACTCATAGCTCTCACTTGATAAATGCAGCTGCTCCATAGAGATTCCAATCATCTCTTTAGAAGACTCATACCCAAGAATATCAGCTAAGCGTTGGTTAGCATTTTTAATAAGACGATTACCTTTAAGATACATGACACCAATTTGAGAGTTATTAAGAATTGCCTCTAGCTCACTCTCTCTAGATTTTAAGAGCATAAATGCTTTTTCTCTCTGCTCTACAGATATAAATGTACCTACAAGTGCATGTTTTCCCGCTAATTTAATCATAATTGCACTAATTTCAATAGGTATCTCTTTCCCATCAGAACGCAGAGCTGCATTTCTACTCTGACCCATAACTTGACCAGATTTTAAAATTTTCACATGTTCTAAAAAAGCATCTCTTCCTTTTTCATTCCAGTAATCGGAGTGTAAAACAGTCTGTTCTTTTCCAACTAACTCATCATAGCTACACATCCACAACTTTTGTGCCTCAGGATTAGCATATAAAATAAGTCTAGATTCTACATCTGCTACTACGGTTGGAACAGGTAGAGACGAGAGATTTTTAAAATAATTTTCTTTATCTTCTATATCAATTATCATACTTCAATTATAACCAATATTACATAAAAAAACTTTAGAAAACAGACTCCAATTTCATTCAGTATTTTATTATCATTCTTAGAGTATAATCACTCTAATTTTAACAAGGAATTTTATACCATGAGTTTTTTAAAAGAGTACGATAGCGAAATATTTGATTTATGTGAAAAAGAGTTAGAGCGTCAAACTGACCACTTAGAGATGATTGCATCTGAAAACTTTACACTTCCAGCAGTAATGGAAGCAATGGGTTCAGTGTTTACAAACAAATATGCAGAGGGTTACCCTGCAAAACGCTACTATGGTGGTTGTGAGTATGCTGATGGCGTTGAGCAGTTAGCGATTGACCGTGCTTGTGAACTTTTTGGTTGTAACTTTGCAAATGTTCAACCTCACTCAGGAAGCCAAGCAAATGGTGCAGTTTATGCAGCACTTCTTAAAGCTGGTGATAAAATTTTAGGTATGGATTTAAGCCATGGTGGTCACTTAACACACGGTTCAAAACCATCTTTTTCTGGTAAAAACTACTCTCCATTTTACTATGGTGTTGAGTTAGACGGTAGAATTAACTACGATAGAGTTATGGACATAGCTCAAATAGTTAAACCTAAGATCATCGTATGTGGCGCATCTGCTTATGCTCGTGAAATTGATTTCAAAAAATTCCGTGAAATTGCTGATGCAGTTGGTGCAATTCTTTTTGCTGACATCGCACATATCGCTGGTTTAGTTGCAGCTGGTGAGCACCCTAGCCCATTCCCTTATGCTGATGTAGTAACTACTACTACTCACAAGACTCTTGCAGGACCTCGTGGTGGTATGATCATGACTAATGACGAAGATATGGCAAAGAAACTTAACTCTGCAATCTTCCCAGCACTTCAAGGTGGACCACTTGTTCATGTTATCGCTGCTAAAGCTGTTGGTTTTAAGTACAATTTATCTCCAGAGTGGAAAGATTATGCGAAGCAAGTAAAAGCAAATGCTAAAATACTTGGTGAAGTAATGGTTAAACGTGGTTATGATGTAGTAAGTGGTGGAACCGATAACCACTTAATCTTAGTATCTTTTGTAGGTACAGAGATAAGCGGTAAAGAAGCTGATGCAGCTCTTGGAAATGCTGGTATAACAATCAACAAAAATACTGTTCCTGGTGAGACTCGTAGTCCTTTTGTAACTTCAGGTATTCGTGTTGGTTCAGCTGCTCTTACTTCTCGTGGTATGAAAGAGAAAGAGTTTGAGCTTATTGCAAACAAAATGGCTGATGTTTTAGATGACATAACAAACACTGAACTTCAAGCAACTATCAAAGCAGAGTTAAAAGAACTAGCTCAAAACTTTGTAATTTATAACCAACCTACTTACTAAACAAGGGATAGCTTATGACTTCTATGGATCTTAAACTTATAAAAATGGTTAGTGACCACTACTGGGTTAAAAAAGATACAGTAGTTGATAAGCTTACCTTTAAAGGCCGCACTTTTTACAATAAATTTGAGAAGGTAAATGCTACACTTTCTCAGTCTATTATCAACCAACATATAAAAGGTGAGATTACGGTAGCTCACTCTATAGTCAACAAACATAATAAAGTTGAAAATATCGTAATAGACTACAATGGTAGAGATCCTGAACGTTTTTATCATAAAGCACAACTACTTCTTCGTGAAGAGGGGTATATAAACTTTACTGCCTACAAAACAAAAACAGATGGTCACCTTCATGTTTACATCCATAAAGGTCATACAACTCTGCAAGAAGCCATTCAACTTGGTAAAATGATAAGTATGAAACTAGCTGCTAAGCAACCAAAGCAGTGGAGAATGTTTCCAAACGCTGATATGCCAGATGAGTATAATATACTTACTCTTCCATATGAAGTATATGCTAAAGAACGTGGAGCTTCTTGGTCGAAGCACATGTAAGGAGAAAGAAAATGCAAGAAAAAAATGAACTTAACGACATCATACTAAACAAAGGTGGAGTTGCTTCCTCAAATAAGAAAATTATTTTAGCAGTAGCAACACTTGGTGTTATTTTAATAATAGTTGTAATGCTTATGAACTCTTTAAGCTCTAGTGGAACTGATAATCTTCCTCAAGCTGTTCTTCCTCCTGAGCCACAAGCTCAAGTTGCAGATGATACTACAGAAGAGCCTCTCTTTGAAGAGATCGAAGTTGTTGAAGAGGAGAGTAGTAGTGATAATGATTTAGAACTAATAGCTCAAAAACTAAAGCAAGAGAGTCTTCAAGAAGAGGCTGAAGAGGAGATAGTAATCTCAACTCCTACTATAGAACCTAAAAAAGTAGTACACTCTACTCCTAAGAAAAAAAGTGTTACTAAAAAAGCTGTATCACCTAAAACTAAGGTAGCAACAACTGGTTCATATTATATTCAAGTTGGATCTTTTTCTAAGTATAAGCCAAATAAAAAGTTTTTAAGCTCTATCAAAAAACTTGGATATAACTATAAGTATCACAAAGTAGCCAAGCTAAACAAAGTTCTAGTTGGACCATTTAAAACTTCAACTGAAGCAAAAAATGCAAGACGAATTCTTCGTTCAAAAGTAGAGCCAGGGGCATTTTTAGTTAAACTATGATATATTCAAAACAATTTACACTCGACCAACTCGCTCCTATAGCAGTTTACTCTAAACTCAAAGAGATGTTCAAAGATGAGATAACTTATCTTTTTGAGTCTGCTGGACAAAGTGATGGAAACTATAGCTTTATCTGTATAGGTGCAAGAGAGAGACTTCAGTATATAAATGATGAGACTCTTTATACAGATGCAGATGCTAAGCAGCATAAACTCAAAGAGAACCCTTTTAACTTCCTAAAGAACTACTACAAAGATAGAGATACTACACCCTATAAAGAAGCGACAAAAAAGCTAAAAGTTGGTTATGTTGATGGTTTTATCGGTTATATCGGTTATGATATGGTCAAGGTATTTGAACCTAAGCTAGGTTCTAGTATGGACAACCTCCATGATGAACTTAACACTCCGGACTTAGACCTCATACTCCCTAAGATGATTTTAGTCTATTCACAGAAAAATCACCAGATTACTCTTGTAAGTACCTTAGAAGAGTGGAGTGATAAATTTACAGCTATTCATGATGACTTAAAAGGCTCTTATACTTATAAACATAGAGTTCATAATATCGGGGATGATAAAGGTAGTTTCGCTCACTCTAAAGAGAAGTTCTTTGAGATGATTGATAAATCTAAAGAGATGATTAAAAGTGGTGATGTTTTTCAGATTCTTATGACAAATCGTTTTACTAGAAACATAAAAGTAGACCCTTTTAGTTTTTATAGAATCTTACGAACAAAAAACCCCTCTCCTTATATGTTTTTAATGCAATATGAGGACTTTAACATAGTAGGTTCTTCTCCTGAGGTTATGGTAAGACTCCAAGATGGAGAGTTACTTCTTCGTCCTATTGCAGGAACTCGTAAACGTGGTGCTACAAGAGAAGAAGATAGAGCCTTAGAGCTTGACCTACTCGCCGATCCAAAAGAGTTAGCAGAACACTTAATGCTCATAGATTTAGGTCGTAACGATATCGGACGAGTTGCAAAAACTGGAACTGTCAAAGTTGAAGATATGATGCATATAGAGCACTACTCTCATGTTATGCATATTGTTACTGATGTAGTAGCAGAACTTGCAGATGACA
>Ga0256826_1001162_pt1 | contig 16299 bp, 17 predicted proteins | sample CV79metaG_FD_185975 | JGI IMG/M metagenome (GOLD analysis project Ga0256826, IMG submission 185975) | Hydrothermal vent microbial communities from East Pacific Rise, Pacific Ocean - CV79 | ecosystem: Environmental > Aquatic > Marine > Hydrothermal vents | place: Pacific Ocean: East Pacific Rise...
TAAAGAGTAAAGGTGTCCCTGTAAAATTAAATGCTTCTCTCATCTTATTTACCAAATAACGTCTATATGTAAAGTGAAGACCACTTGGTTTGTTCATAACGATAGCTATTTTTGGTGGTCGTGTTTCATACTGTGTTCCGTAGTAGATACGAATCACTTGACCACTTACACTAGGAAGTGTATGACGACGAAGAGCTTTCTCTATCACTTCATTTATCTTACTTGTAGGAATACGTTGTGAGTAGTTTTCGTTTATCTCTAAAATCATATCGTGAAGTTTATCAACTCTTAGATGAGATTTTGCAGAGAGTGTGATAATAGGGGCATAAGAGAGAAATTTAAATCTATCACGAACTTCTCTAATAATTTTTTCATGCTCATCGCGTTTAGAGATGTCCCACTTGTTTAAAACAATAATACAAGAGAGACGGTTACTATCAACAAGTCCTGCAATCTTCTCATCAAGATCTAAAAATGGCTCACTAGCATCTAAAACGATAAGTGCCATATTTGAGTTTTCAAGCATCTCCGTTGTACGCATAAGTGCATACTTCTCAATTCCTAAAATTCTACCACGACGACGTAAACCTGCTGTATCAACAAAAGTAATCTGCTTGTCTTTATAGTTAACTGTCTCATCAATTGGATCAATAGTTGTTCCAGCAACAGCACTTACAACTGAGCGCTCTTCACCTAGAAGAGCATTTAAAAGTGAACTCTTACCAACATTTGTACGACCAATGATAGCAATCTTAATGTGGTTGACATCATCTTCATCAAACTCTTTGATTCGGTCATTGTTCCCAAAAATAGTATCATCAACTATAACACCATCCATCTCATCTTCGTCCCAGTAAGTGTAACCATCATCATCTGCTTCTTCTTGTGCTACATTTGCAAAGAACTCTTCATCATCAATCTCTTCTGGTTCGATTACTTGAATCTCTTCTTCTTCCTCTTCTTTAACGATGTCGCTATCTGGAACTTTACTTGAAATCCACTCTAAAAGTTCAACAGTATTTCTATTATGAGCTACTGAGATACCAAAAATCGCATCAGTTCCAAACTCATAGTAGTCCCAAAGTTTCTCTTTCATTTTATCGTTATCAATCTTATTAACAACAAGTGCCATATCTTTACCCATAGCTTGGAGTTCATAAAAAAGTTTTTTATCCTCATCTTCGGGAATACTTTTTCCATCAACCATATATAAAATGATATCCGCTTTATAGGCAGCCTTAAGTGACATCTCTTTTATCTTGTCAAAAAGCTCACACCCCTTATCTAATCCACCAGTATCAAGGAGTTGTACCTCTTTATTCATTATAATGGTAGTACGGCGTTTAACATCTCTAGTTGTACCTGCAATATCTGCAGTAATAGCATCGCGTTTTTTAACTAAACGATTAAAAAGAGAACTTTTTCCAACATTTGGACGACCAATAATGGCAATTTTTTTCATGAGTAGACCTTGAAGAGGGGTTAATATATTCGCAATTATAGCTAAAAAAAGAGGGAGATATTGATTTATTTGTAAAGTAGATTTCAAGTCAAGCTTGAAATGACGAAAGCTCCGTCATTCTGAACTTGATTTAGAATCTAAATTTTATGGTGTATATAAATTAATTAGTAGGAAATTCTGCTTCTAAACTCTCTAGAGCTTGTTTAGATTGAAATTGTTGCCAGAGTGCATCATCATTTTTAAAACTAGTTTTTACGGCTTCTTGAACTTTTTTATTTACAACTTCCTCTGGAACTGTAACTAACATGTACATGGCACCTGAAGGAGCATTCCAAACATCAACTGCTTTTGAACCTTTTAGGTTTACATTCGCAACTTGTTTTGTAACTGCTGTTGAGACTTTATCTACAACTTCAGCACTCCCATTTCCTGTTGCACGAGTAAAAACTTCTACCTTGTCTTTTACCTGAGTCTGAATCTGTTGTGCTAAGTCACTTCTACCATTAGCAAGAGCTACTCTTCTCATGTGTGCTTGACCAGCTGCACTTTTATCTGCTATACCTAGACCAGCATAAGAGCCCTCCATCATAGGCAGACAAGTCCATTTAGGTGCTAGGACATTCTCCTGCTTACAAGCAAAGTTTGATTCAGCCTTAGGTTGTTCTGCTGGTTTTGGTTCATCTTCAGCACAACCTGTCATTGATGCAGCGATTAAGCCTGCTAATGCGATTGATGATAATGTTTTAAACATAATAATCCTTTATTTTATTGTCAATGATTATACTATCATAAATCTTAAATCATATTTATTAACTATTTTAAGAAGGTGAAAATTTAAGAATTCCATATTTAGTTATAATTCAACTTATGAAATATTATGCATACGAAGATTTTAAAAAAGATACAAATAGTTTAATTAAAAAAGTTCTTAGCTTTAAGCCACAAACAGTTGTTGGAATTGCCCGTGGTGGTTTAACTTTAGCACATGCTATGGCTGAGGGTTTAGATATAAGAGAAGTAGAGACTCTTAGAACAGAACTTTACGATAAAACTTGTAAACGCGATGAGTTAAGTATATTTGGAAGTTGTGAGTTCAAAGATATTAAGAGAGTTTTAGTTGTTGATGATATTGCAGATAGTGGGGAGACTCTTGATGCGATTATGAAACATCTTCAAGAGAAGTATAGAAATATAGAGTTTAAATCAGCTACTCTTTTTTATAAAGAGACATCTGTATATGAGCCAGATTACTGGATAAATATTGCTGATGATTGGATAGACTTCTTTTGGGAGAGAGATTATAAAAGGGAATAGAGTTACTTCTTATATCCCTCATTCTCTTTAGAAAAATCTGTTTCATAAATATATGCAGAAATGATTTCAAGAGTGCTCTTATCGAACCCAAGTTCAGGCATTAATGCATGCTTTTTTATGGCTTCAAGCATGATAGAAGTCTCACTATTTGGATGTTCTACCCATGTTGACATAGAAGCTATGAAATCCTCTTTTTTAGGAAATGCTCTAAGATAGTTACTTTTTATGGTACTGATAGCTGGAGCTGAAATAGCTCTATGCTTAGTATGGCAGGTTATACAGTTTCCATGAAAAAGTAGAGAGCCAATATTGTCTGCATGCACTAAAGAGCTGTAGATCAAGATAAATGGAAGGATTCCCTGTTTTAACTTACTTTCTAGCATCTTTTATCATCTCATATGCTTGATTGATTTCCTGTGTTTTAGCAGTTGCTTCTTGCATATATACTTCACTTTTCCCTTGTGATTTTATAATGTCTGGATGGTACTTTTTCACAAGTTTTCTATAAGCTTTTTTAATGCTATTCATATCATCATTCTCCCCTACACCTAAGAGTTTGTAAGCATCAGAGATATTTGCTTTTGGAGTCATATTTTTCATTATTTTTTCAAACTGGTCAAATATTGCATGATAAGCATTAGGATCGAATTTTAGAGCCTCTGCAATAGTCTGTAGAACCTCTTCTTCACTTTTGCTTACTTTCCCATCTATAAAAGCAAGTTGAATTAAAAATCCCATAAATTGCTGTTGCTTTGATTTGTCTCGACGAATTGTATGTGCAAGCTTATCGGCAATCTCTTTTACATCATTATTTCTCTCTTTCTCTTCATTAAAAATATGCTTTAAAATATCTTTAGTTTTAGCAGGTTCTGGAAAAAGAGCAGAGATATCATCAAACATAATTCCAACAAGTTGGGCTTCAAGTGCATCAACTTTTCCATCAGCTTTGGCTACTTTGGCAACAAGTGCTACAAAAAGGCCAAGTTCACTCTGTTTAAGTGCATCATATGAGATAGAGAAATTCTTAAAAGCTTCTTTTGAGTAGTCTGTGTATTTTGAGTAACTATTAAAAATATAGTAAAAAATTGCACCAAGTATTGCAAAAACGATAATATTTCCCATAAAAACTCCATTTAGGCATTTAAAAATCAATTGAACTTTTTGAACAATTAGTAACTAGATTCTGGGTCAAGCTCAGAATGACGATAGATCCGTCACCCTAAACTTGTACCCAAGGCATATCAATTTAGGGTCTAATCTGTAATTAATCAGAGCTCTCAATTAAAATGTATTAGATATCTTGTATTATACAAAATAGAGGTTAATAGTTATTAATGATACAATTTGGCTATGAAAAATATTAATAAGTTAAATAGAGGTGTGAAATATATGCTAATAGCATCTTTTACCTTTGCTATAATGGGGGCATTTGCAAAATTATCTTCTCAGAATATGCCTTCTTTGGAAGTTGTTTTTTTTAGAAATATCGCTGGTGTTATTTTAGTAGGTATAGCAGTTTTAAAAACTCCTATGGTGCAAAAAGGTGGTAAACCACTTCTGCTCTTTTTTCGTGGTTTTATGGGTTTTACAGCACTCTTGGCTTTTTTTTATAATATAGCTCATATTCCTCTTGGTGATGCTATGACTTACTCAAAAACCTCTCCTATTTTTACGGCTATTTTTGCTTTTGCTTTTTTAAATGAGAAACTCTCATCAAAAGGATGGATAGCTGTTTTTATAGGATTTATAGGCATCATTTTTATAACACAGCCCAGTGGATTTAGTTTCTCCAAGTATGATTTACTTGGAATATTTAGTGGAGTTGGAGCAGCTTTAGCTTACACTTCAATAAGAGAACTTCGAAACTTTTATGATACGAGGGCTATTGTTCTCTCTTTTATGTTAACAGGGACTATAGGCCCAATAATTCTCTTTTTTATTTCACATTTTGTGAATATACCAGAGTTAGATTTTCTCCTTGGTGAGTTTATTATGCCAGAGGGAATAGTCTGGTTTTATGTCATAGGAATGGGAGTTTTAGCGACTATCTCACAACTTCTGATGACAAAGGCTTATGGAGAGACAAAAGCAGGAATAGTTGGAGCAGTCTCTTATACAAATATTTTCTTCTCTATTTTAGTTGGTCTGATGCTTGGAGATTCACTACCATCCTTGGTGACCGCGTTTGGAATATTGCTGATTGTAATAGCTGGGATTATGGTTGCCCGTGCAAAATAAATTTAGATTAATGACTCTTTAGCTATAATCTTTTTACTTTTTTAGAGGGCAATATATGAAACTTTTAGCAGGACCTTGTGTCATTGAGAGTGAAGAAAATATTTTTAAAATAGCAAAAGGCTTAGAGAAATATCATAATGATGACTCTATAGACTTCTATTTTAAATCTAGTTTTGATAAAGCAAATCGTACTTCATTAGAGAGTTTTCGTGGTCTTGGAATGGATGAAGGACTTCGTATACTTCAAAAAGTGAAAGATGATTTTGGCTATAAAATAGTTACAGATGTTCATGAGTCTACTCAGGTAAACGCGGTGGCCCAAGTTGTAGATATGCTTCAAATCCCAGCATTTTTATGTCGTCAGACAGATTTACTTGTGGCTTGTGCCAAGACATCTTGTGAGGTAAATATTAAAAAAGGTCAGTTCCTTAGTGCCGATGCTATGAAATATCCACTACTTAAAATTCTTCAAACAAGAGGATGCTCAGATGCGACTTATAAAAATGCAAAAGAACATGGTGTTTACCTCTGTGAACGCGGTAATAGTTTTGGATATGGAAATATGGTTGTAGATATGAGAAACTTAGTGATAATGAGAGAGTTTGCTCCAGTTATTTTTGATGCAACACACTCTGTTCAGATGCCAACCGCACAAGATGGTAAAACAGGCGGAGATAGCTCAATGGTTCCACATCTTGCTAAGGCTGCAGCAGCAATTGGTGTTGATGGTTTCTTTTTTGAAACACACTTTGACCCAAGCGTCGCACTTAGTGATGGTCCAAATATGCTGAAGATGGAAGATTTAGAGAGTTTAATAGCAAAAATTAAACTCATTAGGGAGATTTAACTATGATAACAGTAACCATAAATGATCCAGAGTTAGAGAGAGTTTACCATGGATTTAACGATAATGATGAAAAATTTGTGGAGTATCTTTCACTTAGAGCTTCTGCTAATAATATGGAGTATGGGCTTAATGCAAAGATGATAGAAGCAGCTTATGATGAAGCTGATGGAGATGGAAGTGATGATATAGAGCATGAAGAAGTTTGGGCAAAACTATTTGCAAAATATGATAAAAATTAAGTATACAAAGAGATCTACTAAAGATTTAGAAGATATATTTTTTATAATATATCAAGATAAACAAAATAGTGCGAGAGAATATCTGTTAAAAATAAAAAATTATATTGCACTTCTAGAGGAAAACCCAGAGATGGGAAAAGGTTGTAAAGAGAGCGGTTTTAATCGTGAATGTAGAGTTCTTTACTATAAAAACTATACAATTCTCTACAAAATTTATAAAACTCATATAAGTATCAAAAGAGTTTTAAGTTCAAAACAAAAAATAAAAGGATAATAAGAATGAATTTAGTTGAAGGTAAATTAAGAGTAGTAAATGGCAAGAAAATTGCAATTGTAAGTACACGTTGGAATCACTTTATAGTTGATAGATTAGTAGAGGGTGCTAAAGATGCATTTGATCGTCACGGTGGTAATGAAGAGGATTTAACTCATGTTTTAGTTCCAGGTGCATATGAGCTTCCAATGGTAATTGACCAACTCTTAGAATCCGGAAAATATGATGCAGTTTGTGCTTTAGGTGCAGTGATTCGTGGAGCAACTCCTCACTTTGATTATGTATCTGCTGAGGCTACTAAGGGTATCGCTTCTGTTTCACTAGCACACCGTAAGCCAGTTTCATTTGGTCTTCTTACGACAGATACAATCGAGCAAGCGATAGAGAGAGCTGGAACAAAAGCTGGAAACAAAGGTTTTGAGTCTATGACAGTTATCATTGAACTACTTGATCTTTATGAGACATTATAATGGCAACTAGACATCATGCTCGTATGGCTGTTGTAAGCCTACTTTATGCTTTTGACTTAGGAAATGGAAATACAGCTGAACATGCAGCTGAGATTTTAGAAGAGAAGAAAATTAGAAATAAACAGAAAGATTTTGCCTTGACACTTTATGATGGTGTGATGGAGAATCTTGAAATTTGTGACAAGGCAATAGTAGAACACTTAAAAGAGTGGGATTTTGAACGTCTTGGTACGATTGAGAGAGCTACACTGCGTCTAGCATCTTATGAAATTCTTTTTGGTGATTTAGACTCTGCCGTTGTTATTAATGAAGCAGTTGAGATTACCAAAGCTTTTGGGACTGAACAGTCTCCGAAGTTTATTAATGGTGTTTTAGACGCTATCTCTAAAGATAAAAAGTAAGTTATGAAAAAATTTCTATTTCTCTCTCTTCTTGTGTCTATTACTCTGTTTGCAGAGAATAAAATTATAGACTACACACAAAAGAATAACTGTCTGAAATGTCATGGAGGAATAGAACACATTCGTCAAGAGACATCAAAAATGTCTTTAGCCATTGCTCATAAAGCAAAAGATGCAGGTTATATGAATAATAGCTGCATTGTTTGTCATGGAGGGAATCCTGCTACAAAGCATAAAAGTAAAGCCCACAAAGGAACAATTCCTTACTTTTTAGAGCATAAAGGTCCTAAAGAGTTCTACCCAGCACCTGGAAGTTCATGGATAAATCAAAATACCTGTGGTATGTGTCATCCTAATCAAGTTGCTTCACAGATGAACTCTCTGATGATGACTGAACAAGGGAAAATTCAAGGTGCAATGTGGTCATTTGGTGGTAAAGAGGGTTATACACATGTTAATGGAAACTATAAAACTAAAAATCCTGAAGATCTTCATTCACGTTTAGGAACAAAAAAGTACCAAGAGTATATGCTTCGCCTTTCAAAAATGGAGCCACAAGCTTTTCCAAAAGAGATGAAACAACTTCCCGCTGCACCAACAGCTGATGAAGTTGAAAAAGATCCATCATTAGCGGTTTATACCTATCTCCGTCAAGAGTGTTTACGTTGTCATACTGGAAGTAAAGGGCGCTCTCGTCGTGGTGATTACAGAGGTATAGGCTGTTCCTCTTGCCATGTTCCGTACTCAAACGCGGGACTCTATGAAGGAGATGATAAAACAATCTCAAAAACAGAAGCTGGACATATGCTTGTACACTCTATACAGAGTTCACGAAAAGTAAAGGTTCAAGTACACGATATTAATTACTCTGGTGTACCTACTGAGACCTGTTCGACTTGCCACAACCGTGGAAAACGAATAGGTGTGAGTTATCAAGGGCTCATGGAAACAGCATATCAAGCAACATATGATGAAGATGGAAATGCTCAACCAAAACTCCATACTAAACGTTATATTCACATGCAAGCAGATGTGCATTTTAAAAAAGGAATGATGTGCCAAGATTGCCACACCTCAAACGATATGCATGGAGATGGCTTCTTAACTGGGGCGAATTTAGGAGCTGTTGAGATAGAGTGTCAAGATTGTCATGGTACTACAAAAAAGTATCCTTGGGAGTTGCCACTTGGTTACTCTGATGAGTTTAAAACAGTGGTAAAAACTGGAAAAGCTCGTGGAGTCACTCAAAATTTAGCTGCATATCTTAAACAGGGTTATGTTCCAAAAGATAAGGGTGACGGTTACCTTATTATGGCACGGGGAAATCCACTACCAAAAGCTATAAAAAAGGGCAATAAAATTCTTATGCACTTGGCGAGTGGAAAAGATATAGAGCTCAAACCCCTTAAACTTTTAAAAGAGGAGGAGGCACTCTCAAAAAAAGCACTTGTTGCGATGGATAGTATCACTGCACATAATGATAAGATGGAGTGTTACACTTGTCATGCAACTTGGGCACCACAATGTTATGGATGTCATGTAAAGATAGACTACTCTAATGGTAAACAGAATGTTGATTATGTGAAAATGTCACATGATCAAGATATTCATGGAACGACAGGTGGTATGCGAAAATCACTTAAAAAGTATCTTGTAGATGGAAAAGTAACTGAAACACGCTCATTTCTACGCTGGGAAGACCCAATGTTAGGGCAGAATGGAGAGGGGCGAATTACCCCTCTTGTTCCTGGATGTCAAGTAACGGTAACTGTTATAGGAAAAGATGGAAAAGCACTTCTTCAAAATCATATATTTAAAGTAAAAAATGTTGAGGGTGCTGGAGAAGAAGGACAAAATGCTATTGATATGGCACCGATTCAACCCCATACTATTCAAAGAGAGGCACGCTCATGTGAGTCTTGTCATGCGAGTAAAAAAGCACTTGGGCTTGGTATAGATGGGACATATGATCCAAGTAAAACAACTATTGTAGATATTATGAGTGCAGATGGAAAGATTTTGCCTAAACAGATAGATGAGCAGATCCCTGCTATTAAAAATCTCAAACATGACTACTCTCAAATTATAGATGAGAATGGAACACAACTTATGACGGTAGGGAGTCACTTTAAACTCTCACAACCTCTTGACAAAGCACAACGAGATAAACTTGATCGTCGTGGTGTCTGTCTCTCTTGTCATCAGGATATTCCTGAGGGTAATCTGGCTGTAAGTGCTATGACACATATTGCAGAGATGGCAGAGTTAAATATTGACAATAAAATGCATAAAACAATTCTCAACAAAGCATTAAATTTAAGTGCATGGGCCCAAGTATTAGGTGGTATACTCTTTGGTATGCTTCTCGTATATGGAGTTTATCTTCTATTTTTTAAGAAAAAACCGTATAACCCAAGAAATGAAGGATGGAAATAATGATTATGAAAAAACTTTTAGTTGTCGCTGTACTTGGTGCTTCGCTACTTGCAAATGATATTATAGTTAAAGAGAGTTGTCTTAGCGTAAGTGAGACGGCAAATAATATTAAAAGTATAGTTTCAAAAAAAGGTTTAAGTGTTTTTGCAATTATAAACCATAGTGGCAATGCAAAAATGGTTAATATGAAGCTTAACGAGTCAAAAATGGTTATCTTTGGAAACCCTAAACTTGGTACTGCTCTAATGCAACAAGATATGACTGTAGGGCTTGATTTACCTCTACGAGTACTTGTTTACAGAGATAGTGATGGTAAGGTGAAAATGGCTTACAGAGATGGCTCATGGTTAGCAAACAAACATATACTGAATGCTCCTCAAAAAGTTGAGAAAGTAAATAAAGGCATGGACAATATCACTACAAAAGCTGGACAATGCAAAAAAGATTAAGTAAAGAAGAAGCACTCAAACTATTAAAAACAGCAGACCTAAAAGAGCTGGGTCGTATGGCAAGTGCAAGAAAAAAAGAGTTACATCCAAAGGGAATTACAACTTTTGTAATTGATAGAAACATAAACTACACAAATATCTGCTGGGTAGATTGTAAGTTTTGTGCTTTTTATAGACATGAGAAAGATGCAGATGCTTATGTTCTGACATTTGATGAGATAGATGCCAAAATAGATGAGCTTTTAGAGATTGGTGGAACACAGATACTTTTTCAAGGGGGTGTTCACCCTAAACTAAAAATAGAGTGGTATGAAGATTTAGTTGAGCATATTCACACTAAATATCCTACTATAACCATTCATGGATTTAGCTCTATTGAGTTAGATTTTATAGCTAAGGTCTCTCGTATTACTATACAAGAAGTTCTATCGCGTTTAAAGACTAAAGGTCTTGCCTCTATACCAGGTGCTGGAGCTGAGATACTTTCTGATGAAGTTCGTGATATTATCGCTCCTAAAAAGATAGATTCTGATGTTTGGATAGATGTTCATCGTCAAGCCCATAAACTAGATATTATGTCAACTGCAACTATGATGTATGGAACTGTTGAAAGAGATGAAGATATAATTGAGCATTTTGATATGGTTCGTAAACTTCAAGATGAAACAGGTGGATTTCGTGCATTCATTATGTGGAGTTTTCAAGGGAAAAATACTGAACTTTTAGCACAAATTCCAGATATGGATAAACCATCATCTAACCGTTATTTACGCCTTTTAGCAGTAGCACGTTTGTATCTTGACAATGTAACAAATATCCAAAGTTCTTGGGTGACACAAGGTCCCTATATTGGTCAGATGGCACTTCGATTTGGAGCGAATGATTTAGGCTCAACTATGATGGAAGAGAATGTTGTAAGCTCAGCGGGTGCTGCATACACAATGGCAAAAGAGGAACTCATTCATCTTATAGAAGATTTAGGTGAGATACCGGCAGTGAGAAATACGGCCTATGAGACTTTAGAGATTTTTACTTAGATGTTATTCCAAATTAAATTTGGAAGTCAGCTTTTACGAAAATGATAATTGAACTCTCTAAACAATTAGCAACTAGACCCTAAATCAAGTTTAGGGTGACAAATACACCGTCATTCCGAGCTTGACTCGGAATCTAGTTTGCATTTAAGCAGAAAGTTCAATTAGATTCCAAATCAAGTTTGGAATGACGGAGATATTATGAAATTTATACTTACATTACTAATTTTAGGACAGATACTTATGGCAGCAACAATAGAATATATAGAGACAAATGGTCTTAAAATCCCACTGATTTATGAAAATGACAAGAGATTACCTCTTGTAACAATGCAGTTTACTTTTACAAATAGTGGGAGTATTTCTGATACAACTAAGGCTGGTTTAGCAAAGTTTAGTGCTAAAGTGATGAATGAGGGAACTAAAAAACTAGGTTCAACTGCATTTGCTTCACAACTAGAGTCTAAGGCTATACATATCTCTTCCTCAACAGGAACAGAGACTTTTGTGATGGAAGTTGGTTGTTTGAAAGAGGAGTTTAGTGAGGGTTTAAAGCAGTTTGAAGCACTACTAAGAGATCCAAATCTGAGTGAAGATACTGTATCGAAAGTAAAAACCATGACTCTTGGTGGACTCAAAGCCAAAGAGAATAACTTTGACTATACAGCTTCAAATGAGTTAAAGTCGATTCTCTTTAGTGGCTCTCCGCTTGGACAACCATCTTCTGGAACCTTAGAGAGTGTTGAGAGTATTAACCTTAATGATGTGAAAAGTTTTATAAATGCTCACCTTTCAAGTTCAAGACTTATAGTTGTCCTTGGTGGTGATGTGGATATATCAGATGCTAAAGTTAAAATAGAAAAAGTTATAAGTGCCCTTCCTAAAGGAACAACAGAAAAACTAAAAAATTATACAGTAACTTCTACCCCTCAAGAGTCTGTTTTAAAAAGAGAGACTGAGCAGGCTTATGTATACTTTGGTTCACCATATGATATGAAAGATGATGACGAAGATTATTATAAAGCTAGAGTTGCAACTTTTATACTTGGAACTGGTGGCTTTGGATCGCGCTTAATGGAGGAGATTCGTGTTAAACGCGGTCTTGCATATTCTGCTTATGCTAGGGTTCATGTGAGTAAGTCAAGTTCTTACTTTAGTGGGTATCTACAGACTAAACTTGAGTCCTTAGAAGAGGCTCAAAAAACTGTAAATGCAGTCATAGCAAAGTTTGTAAAAAAAGGTGTAACAGAGGAGGAGTTAGAGCAGACTAAGAAGTTTATTTTAGGAAGTGAACCTCTGAGAGTTGAGACTATGAGTCAGAGACTTAACCGAACTTTTATGGAGTTTTACAAGGGTAAAAAACTTGGTTCTTCAGCTCTTGAGTTAGAAAAAATCAAGAACTTAAAACTTGAAGATTTAAATGCTTTTATAAAAGAGCATAAAGAGATAAATGAATTGAGTTACGCGATAGTTACTAAATAGACTTTTCGCATAGGCTATAAACTAGATTCCAAATCAAGTTTGGAATGACGGTGTGTTAGAACTTTCGTCACCCTAAACTTGATTTAGGGTCTAGTTTATGTAAGAAGTCGTATAAGCATTGCAAACTGTCATATTTTTAGAAGTAGTTTTGATTTTGTTGTAGAATTTTATTGTCACCACCAAAAAGGTGGGACAAAATCACCGAAAGGAGGTTAAGATGCATAGTCTTAACATAACTCTGAAGGTATTAACTATTATTTATATAGCAGTTAAAATTGTTCAGATGCTAAATTAGAGGGGTGCAACCCTCTAATTTCTCAACGGTGATTATAACACAAAAAGGTTTAACTATGGAAATCTTAGAAGATATACTCTTAACACTTATAATTGTAACACTGGTCTTTATGATAGGAAATCTACATAAAAGAATTAAAAAACTAGAAGAAAAAATAAGCTAACTATAATGAAGCTTACTAAAGATATAGAAGCAAAGTTTAAAAAGCTAGGTATTACTACTTGGTCTGAACTTTCTCTCATTATTCCACACTCTTATGAAGATTTTCGTCTTCATGATAAACTCGAAACTCATAAATATCAGCTCATAGATGCTACAGTTGAGTCAGTTTATAGAGCTCCAAACTCCATACAAATCACTTTTTTCGCACACAATTTTGGTCATAGTGTTACAGGAGTTCTTTTTCGTCCAAAACCATATATGATGCATCAGTTTAAAGTAGGTGAACGTGACTGTTACTATGGAATGATTGAGTGTAAAACTGGAAACTGTAGCATGAGTATGCCGAGAACGATTACTAATGCAGGAGCGATAACACCAAAATACAAATCAAATCTTCGTAACGATGTGATGGGTCGTTTTATATTTGCACATTTAACTGAGGAGAATCTAGAGTTAGAAGGTTTGCCAAAGGAGATTGTAGAAGAGGTTTTAAAACTTCATTTTCCAAGTGAAGAGATTTTCGAATCATCAGAGCTTTGTCAAAAATCATTGGATGCCTTAAAGTATATAGAACTTTATACCTATATGAAACAGTTGTCAGCTAAAAGAAGGTACTTTAAGCCCTTAAAAAGTCTGGATGGTAATTATTATGAGTGGATGAAAACTCTGCCATTTAAACTAACTACGGAGCAGATAAGTACGATAGAAGATATACAAAAAGATATCTCAAAAGATGTAGCAGCAAAGAGAATGGTTGTTGGTGATGTTGGAAGTGGCAAGACTATGGTTATATTAGCTTCGGCATATATGAACAGAGAAAACCGTTCTATTCTAATGGCCCCGACAACTATACTTGCAAACCAACTCTTTGAAGAGGCACAAAAGTTTTTACCTAATTTAAAGTCAACATTAGTAACAAACAGAAGTAAAAAAATGAATTTAGATGAATATGATTTTATTATAGGGACTCATGCACTCCTTTATAGAGAGTTACCAGAGGCCAGTTTAGTTATGGTTGATGAGCAGCACCGTTTTGGAACTGCCCAGAGAAATATGCTAGAGAAACTTGTAAGTGAGGGGGAGTTGAAACCACACTTCTTGCAGTTTTCCGCTACACCAATACCAAGAACTCAGGCGATGATAGAGACAGCTCATATTGATGTCTCTTTGATAACTTCAACACCATTTACAAAAGATATAGACTCAAAAGTTATTCATAAGAGTGACTTTAAAGAGTTACTAACTCATATAGAGAGTGAAATAGAAAAAAATAACCAAGTTCTACTTGTCTATCCTCTAGTTGAACAGAGTGAGATGATAGAGTATCAGAGTATAGAGGAAGCTCGTGGATACTGGGAAAAGAATTTTGATAATGTTTTTGTAACACACGGTAAAGATAAAGAAAAAGAGCAGGTTTTACTAGAGTTTAGAGAAAAAGGAAATATTCTTATAGCTACTACAGTAGTGGAAGTTGGTATATCACTACCGCGTTTAACTACTGTGGTTATAGTGGGAGCAGAGAGACTAGGTCTATCAACCTTGCATCAACTTCGTGGTCGAGTAAGTCGCACAGGCCTTAAGGGCTACTGTTATCTCTATACAAATCAGAACTCATCTGATAGACTTGAGGATTTTGTAAATACTACGAGTGGTTTTGAGATAGCAAACTTAGACCTGAAATTTAGAAAGAGTGGTGATTTACTTAAGGGAACTTCTCAGAGTGGAACCCAGTTTAGGTTTGTCAATATTGGGGAAGATGAGGAGATAGTTAGACAAGTTAAAGGTGACTTAGATGTGAGTTCCCATGCGGAGCATAGGAACTAGTAACTTATGTTTATGGGATATGCTGCTTTAGCTACACCTTTTTTAGTGAGGCTGAAGCCACACATCCAAGTTGTTTTTTCTTGTTCCAATGCTCTGCATTGGAATATAAGTATTTTCTAGTAGAGACCAAATCTACCATCACCGCGTTTGTAAAGAACACGAGTTTTATCTTCATTGTCTAAAAAGATTTCAAAGATTTTATCGCTATCTTTAAGGTCGTTTAAAACATCTTCAACTTCACGAGGTTTGTAGAGTTCTAACTCTACTGGGACTATCTCATCTTCCATGGATTCAGATGCATCTTTAAGGCTTACCTCTTCAGCTTTTACTTCATTTAGCCCAACTTTATGGTGTGAAGTGTCACGGTCATGCATACGGCGCATAGCTTTTTGTGCACGTGAAATAGCTAGATCAATAGCTGCATATAAATCGTCATCGTTCTGTTTGATAATAATAGAGTTTTTGTGAGCAAGGTTTATAACAAACTCAACAACTGAGTGCTCTTTTCCTTTTTTAGTCTGAGCAGAAGCAACAACATTCACCGAAATAATATCCATATTAAATTTACTAAGTGTTTCGATAGATGTGTTCATGTGAGCTTTAATAGCATCAGTAAGTTCTAAATGTCTTCCTGTTAAAGAGATATTCATTTTGATAATCCTTTAGTTTCTTTTGTTAAAAAATTATAACATTAAAAAGGTTTACAGTCTTATAATTTTTGAATAGTTCTTCGAAAATATCTAATAGGCTCAGTTGTTACATTTGTAGATGGTAGAACTGTAACAGTTACATCCATAATAACTGAACCATTTTGTTCTGGGGTTGTAACTGTAATAGTAGTAGGTGCAGCTGCACATCCTGCTGGGAAAGGAGCAGTATAAACATATCTATTTATGATGTCTATACTATATATTCCATCCTGCACAAAAGATAAATCATTCTCATGAGAGCAGGGGCCATCTTGTGCAATTCTCAGAAGTGAATACTCTGTAGCACTTTTAGAGAGAAGAATAGCCTGCTCATAAAGATATAAGTCTGCTGTTCTCTTTGTAGTTGTAGTAGTCATAGAGATTGAGAGTGCCATTATTCCAGCCATGATAACTATAACAGCTATAGCCATAATCATAGCCATACCACTACGAGCAGAGTTAAAATAAGAAGATTTTAAAATACTGTTTTTTCTTTGCATAATGAGTAATCCTCCACTAAGTCATCTCCGGCACAGACCTGAATTTTTATGATTGAACCTATAGCCATAAACTGAAAAGTAGTTACACCTTCCATAATTATTTCTGATTTTGTATTTGCATTTCCTATCTGCTTATTATTCCATGGTTGGTAATCATAGTAGTATGTGAGAGTACCTCCATTT
>Ga0256826_1001163_pt1 | contig 16294 bp, 16 predicted proteins | sample CV79metaG_FD_185975 | JGI IMG/M metagenome (GOLD analysis project Ga0256826, IMG submission 185975) | Hydrothermal vent microbial communities from East Pacific Rise, Pacific Ocean - CV79 | ecosystem: Environmental > Aquatic > Marine > Hydrothermal vents | place: Pacific Ocean: East Pacific Rise...
TTTTGGAAGAGAACTGTTTTCCAACTCATTATCTAAAATACCATTCTCTGTTGGAATAATATCTATCTTAGGGAAAATTTTAGCTATTTCTATTTTTTGTGTAGAAGTCGATTTTTTTATTAACGAGTTATCGATAATTCCACTATCTGTTTCAATTTTGTTCATCTTAGAAAATATAATTGTTTTTATCGTACTATTTGATGATATTTGTTCAGAGTCTTCATTTAGAATGTTCCTAATTTTCGTTGAACTTATATCAAAATGTTGAATTATATTTTTGTGTTTATCATTATTAATTAGATCTAGTTTTGCATTTGCATCGCTTTCAACCTCATCAATTTGTGTTAAACCTATTTTGTTCTCAAAACTATTTACAAAAACTGGTTTTTTACTTAGTATTTCGTAATCTTCAAAATCATCATTATCTGATTCTGCAATATCTATATTTTTACTATCTTTAGATTGATACTCAATATAGACAATCATCTCATCTGGAGCATCATCAAAATCATCAAATGAATCACTGTTATCAACAAACTCTCTATAATTTAGAAGAGTTTTTTCATCAAAATTATTTTCAACATCTATTGGCTCATCTTTTTTTATTGATGAAATATTTTTTTCTTGCAAAGTAACTTTGTGGTCTGAATTTAAATATGTTTGGATATATTCACCAATATTTAAATATTGAAATCCAAATAGAGTTGTAGCAAAAATTACAATCACAGTTAATAACTTTATTATTTTTGACAATTTGAAATACCTTAATATCTTTTTTACAAATTTAGAATCTTTTTTTAATAAAGATTTGGAGTTGTCACTATTGAAAATTGATGACTTTGAAGAAAATTTAACTCTATTATTTTTTAGATACTGCTTACATTTTAATTCTAATTGAAATAATCTATTTTTATCCATCTACCAACTCATTATCAAGTGCTGACATTACAAGCACACACTTATTTAATTTTTTAAATTTACCTATATTTTCTTTTTCTGCTGTGGCTAATATGTCAAAAACAGTTTCAATAAACTTATTGAACTTTAAAATGTTGCCATCTGTAATTGTGTATATAAAATCAAAATTATTCAAAATTGTATTTACCTCTTTTTGAATATTAAACTTTTCAAAAGATTGCTGGAAGAAAATCTCTAAATCTGTTTTTGAGATAGGTTTTACATTTATAGAATCTTGAACTTTAAATTTACATGAGCTTTTTATCTCTAATAGATCTTTAAAAACCTTATCGAGAACAAGAATTATTTTTAAATCTTTCATACTACTATTTAAAGATTTACCAATATCTTCAATTAACGGTGTATAGGACTCACCAATATTGTCAATAATAATAGTATGATTAATTTTTTTGAAAGCATCATTAACTCTAATCCTTATCTCATCTATTTTTACATCTTTTGAAAATCGTTTTTTTCTTAATTGTAGATAAACCTCTTCTAAAAAATTTCTTTCAAGGGTTGGAGGTGAATTTAAAATAAAAACATCTTCTTTCACCTCATCTACAATAGAGTTAATAACTCTGCTTTTACCAATTCCTGCTTCTCCAGAAAGGATAAAAATACCTCTATCATTTGAATAAATAAGATCTGAAATAAGGTCTTTTGTATTTCTCATAGATTCAGCATCAAAGAAGTTCATATCTTTTTTTAGAAATTCTTTAATTTGTTCATAATTTTTCATAATTATCTCTCCTAAAACTTATATTTTAATGCTGTTGTTTGCTCAAAATCATATTTTCCAATTGAATCAATTGGGGTTGAATCATAATCATAAGAAACTTTTATCACAAATGAAAAATTTTCTGTGATTCTATTTTCAAGCTTTAATGATTGAATAATATCAAAATTTGAAAATTCGACTATTTCAGGTTGATAATAAACTACATAGCTAAGATCGGTTTTTTCAGTTAAATTATATTTCATATTCAGATATAAATTTATCCTGAATATAGTATCACTTTCAGATTCCAAATCAAGATAGATTTCTCTTAAAGCGATTGAACCTATTCCACAATAGATTTTATGATCTAAAAATGGTTTGAATCTTAAACCCCCACCAAGAAGACCTCGAAATGCTAATTTCTGAAACTCATTATGTTCAATTTGACCAAAATATTCCCAATTAGTTATTTTAGAAATTTCTCTAATATTTCTAATATGGAGATATGATTTATTATCTGTTTTTACATAATTTTCATATTCAAGTTTGCTTTGTTGAAAAGTGTAATTTGCACTTAAAAACCATATATTAGTTGAGTAGAACCTCTGAAAAGAGGTAGACATTGAATATTTCTCTCGTTCAGAGTTTCCCTTAGATGAATTAAATGAAAGTTCAAATGAACCATAAATATCATTACTTTTCTCACCAATCTCTAAAACATTGATCGCCTTAATTCCATAAGCTGATGAGGTTAGAAAAATTGAGAAAAATATAGTTTGAAAAACTCTTTTCATCTATATATCTTTTATAGCTGTTTGACAATTCAACTCAATTTGAGTCAATCTATTTTCAAAATCTATCAATTTAGAGTAATCTGAAACTCTATTACATCTATTGCGAACATTATCAGCTTCAACCATTTTTTCAATCTGTAAATTTCTCGACAAGATATTTAAGAACTCCTCTTTTCCAACTTTATTAAAGTTAGCTAAAAATAGTACTCCTTTTGAATTAATGATTTTGTCAGCAATTACCGTTGCAATAATTTCACGGTGAAGAGGGTGTTTCAAAATTAGATCTTGAAATTGGTGAAGAGATTTTGGAAAATACTCCAAAAGATATTCAAGGTTTGAAAAAGAGTCTAAAATATTATTTTCCGAACCTTTTTCAAGTAAAAGATTAGTTATAAAGATTTTTGAGTAGGAAAATAGAAAAGCTAAATTTGGGCGGCTCAAAACAAAGTTTTCCTCTAATGGAATTGCAAAATAGTTTCGTTTAAATTGAGAAAGATGATCTTCTAAAAAAGTTGTAATTTCTGCAAACTCTGAATCTCTATCTTTAGATCTATTCTCATCTAAAGATAATCCTAAAGCTTGATTATAACTTGATTTTAAAACCATATTTACAACCTCATCGGTAGCATTTTTCAAAACTTTTGAATTTTCATCTGAATTCAAATCTGTTTGAGAAAGAAGAATTTTAATATTTACTTCGTGGTCAGAAATATTTACACCAGCAGAATTATCTATTCCATCAAGATTTATTTTTCCACCATTTAGAGAATATTCAACTCTAGCTTTTTGAGTAAAGCCTAAATTTCCACCCTCGCAAACTGCAAAAGCTTGAATGTTTTTTGCATCAACTCGAACCAAACTATTTCCTAAATCTCCAACATCTTTATCAGTCTCTAAAGTTGATTTCACATAAGTTCCAACTCCACCATTAAATAGAAGATCAACTTTTGCTGTTAGCATTTTTTTGATGAGGTTATTCCCGCTAATGCTATTTACAGAAATATCAAAACTCTCTTTCATCTCTTTTGAAACTTTAATATTTGAATCACTTTTTAGAAAAACTCCACCCCCATTTGAGATTAGCTCTTTTCTATATTGTGACCAAGCTCCATTATCTGAATTAAATAATCTCACTCTCTCCTGATAAGATATTTCAACATTTGGGTTTGGATCGATAAATATCTCTCGATGACTAATCGCTCCAATAAGTTTAAATTTTTGGCTCAAATTTATACCATTTCCAAAAACATCTCCATTCATTGAACCAATTCCAATAATTGAAATAGATTCTTTATAAAAATCAACACCTCTTTCCAAGAAAAATCTTTCCGTTGAAACAAAAGATCCTTTTGCTGTAATTCCTAAATCTTTATGGCTATATCCATTTGTTCCGCCACTTGCAAAAGCATCACCCAACCAAAAACCTCTTGAAATAGAAATTTCATTTGCAACATCACTCATTTGTGCTGTTCCTTTATCAGCAGCAACAACAAAATAGCTATCTACCTCATCATAATTAATAAAATTAGAGTTATTTTTTTCATCTCTATTATCTACTAAATCTAAAAGATTATTGATAAATTGTGAATATAAATTATGAAATATCTCTTTTGAGATAGAACCTCTCTCTTTTAAAATAACAAATCCACCTTTTGCTCCTGCTGGAACAATAATTGAATTTTTTCCATCTTGAGTCACCATCAAAGATTTAATCTCCTCCCGAAAATCATCTCTTTCACTCCATCTTAAACCACCTCGACTAACTTTTGTCATTCTAAGATGAACCCCCATAAATTCGGAATCATAAACAAACATTTCATAATTTGGTTGAGGAGCTTTCAAAAGGTTAGTAAAGTTTTTAACCTCAATTTTAAAAGCGATAGATTGTTTATCCAAAAAGTAGTTTGTTCTAACCATATTCTTAAAAATTTCGATCGCTATTAAGCCTGTTTTTTCATCTGAAAACTGTTCTAATTTATCTAAAAATTCCTTTAATTTAGAGTTTCTATTTTTAACTTTCGGAGAAAATTTAGTTAGAAAGTAATCTTTTAGAAGATGCGAAAATTCAGATCTCTGTTGAAATATCTCTGAAATATTTTCTAAAGTTATATCTGTAATTAATTGATTGATATATTCGCTAACCGCTCTAAAAAGCTGAATCTCTCTACTGTTAAATTTATCCATTTAATCTCCGTTTTATCTACTGATTTTTATGTTTTGTTATCTAATTTTACTCTTATTACAGATAACATGATAACATTATGTAATTCCATAGAATTAAAATATTAGGATAATATCTTATGGCTAAAATTCAAGATGAAACATTAAAGTTTTTCTTTATATTCATCGTAATATTGTTATTTTTAGAGTCTATTTATATTGTAAATATACATACGAAATTAGATAAAACTATGAATGAGTTAATTAGTATTAAATCTGAAGAGCATATTTTTATAGATGATAACCCAATTGAAAATAGTGATGGTTTTGAACAAAAAAATGAAAAAAATATTTCAAATCCAACACACCAAATTAATATAGCAAAAATCAAATTTTTTAAAATTACACCTGATATAAATATAAGTAAGTTACAAAGCAGATATAAAAAAATTAAAAAAGTTAATGTTAAAATACTTTCAACTAGAGAGAGGAAAAAAGTTTTTATAGCTTCTGTTCTACCTGCAATAAAAGAGAGTAGAAATAAGTTATTAACAACATATAAATCTATTATGGATTTAAGAGATACAAATTTGACAATTCAAGATGAGGAATATCTAAAAATTCTATACAGTTTATATCGAGTTCCAAAAGGAGATATTGATAAACTTTTATTAGCGGTAAAACCTCATCCAATTAGTATAGTTTTAGCTCAAGCAACTCTCGAAAGTGGTTGGGGAACTTCTAGATTTTATAAAGAGGCAAATAATATTTTTGGAATATGGTCGTTTAATCAAGATGATGATAGGATAAAAGCTAAATCAAGAAAAGGAGTTTATTTGAAAAAATATGACTCTTTTGTTGAAGCAGTTGATGATTATATGGCGATGCTTGGTCGAAATCCCAGATATGAAAAATTTAGACAGGTTAGATTTCAAACAGAAAATCCTTATCTAATCATTAAACATCTTGAGATATATTCTGAATTAAGAAAAGAGTATGTAAATCGATTGCGAGTCGTTATTAAAGCTAATAAATTTAATAAATATGATCTTGAAGAAAAAAAGGAAAAAAAGATTGCTGAATAGACGAGATTTTTTAATAGGTGGTTCAATTATTGCAGGAACATCACTTCTTTCAGGTTGTAGCAAATCTCAATTTGAAGATAAAAGCATAAATATTAATAGAAATAAAAAAGTGAAAATGAAACTCGCTACAAGTTGGCCAGATAACTTTCCAATTATGGGAACAGGAGTTTCAAATTTTGCTAATAGAGTTCGTGAAGTTAGTGGCGGTTCTATCGATATTGAAGTTTATGGTAAAAATAGACTTGTTCCCGCTTTAGCTGTTTTTGATGTGGCATCATCTGGTGGAATTGATATTTTTCATTCAGGTCCATATTATTGGAAAGGCAAAAATCCAGCTATCTCAATTTTTGGAGGTGTTCCATTTGGAATGACTTTTACTGAAAATATGAGTTGGTTTAAAAATGGTGGTGGATATGATTTATGGCGAGAAATTTATGATAGATATAATCTTTATCCTCTTTTAGGTGGAAATACAGGACCTCAAATGGGAGGTTGGTTTAGAAAAAAAATTGACTCTATTGATGATTTAAAAGGGTTGAAAATGAGAATTCCAGGATTAGGTGGAGAACTATTTTCGCGACTAGGTGTAAATCCAATTTTACTTCCTGCTGGGGATATTTTTACCGCTTTAGAGCGAGGCACAATTGATGCTTCAGAATGGGTTGGACCAGCTTTAGATATGAAAATGGGCTTTCACAAAGTAGCTAAATATTATTATAGCGGTTGGACCGAACCTGCTAGTGTTTTAGAACTAACTTTTAATAAACAATCTTGGCAAAAACTATCAAAAGAGCAACAAATTATGATTAAACTTGTTTCAAATGAGATGAACACAGATATGCTCTATAATTTTCAAAGTGAAAATGCAATAGCTTTAGAAAAACTTTCTCAAAATAGAGATGTTCAAATTTCAGCTTTTCCTGATGATGTTATCGCAACTGCTAAAATTGAGTATTCAAAATTGATTGATCAATTTGTTTCTGAAAATAGTGATTTTGCAAAAGTATGGAAAAGCTACTCTAAATTTTTAGAACAAAATAGAGATTGGTCAGGTTTAAGTAGTAGAAATTATCTAAATGCTAGAGATTAATCTATTGAAGTTGATCTAATTTATCTAAATTTTATTTTTAAATAAACTATTTTTAGTAGAATTAGCCTTATATTAATTATAAGGAAACATATATGAAATTTGCATCATTTATTTTTGCATCTATCACAGCTTTATCAGCTTCAACTCCTCACTCGTCTGATGCTAAACATTGGAGTTATAACGGGATATTTTCTCCTGAAAATTGGGGAAAAATTTCAAAAACTTGTTCAGCTGGAAAATCCCAAACACCTATCAATATTGAAACTTCTAAAACTATTCCAACAGTAGATAGAAAAGATATTCTTAAATTCTATAACTACAAGACATCTCTTAAAACTTCTGTAATTAATAATGGACACACTATTAAAATCACTCCTAAATTTTTAGAAACTTATAATGAGGCTTATATCACAATTGATGGTGTAAGATACAATCTACTTCAATTTCATATGCACACACATAGTGAAAATAGAATAGATGGAAAGCAGTCTGATTTAGTTGCTCATCTTGTTCATCAATCTTACGATGGAAAATTAGCAGTTGTTGCAATTTTCTTTGACGAGGGTGAAGAAAACTCTGCTATTAAAGAGTATTGGAATCAAATGCCTCAAAAAGTTAATGAAGTTAATTCTCTTTTTAATGTTGATATTTCAAGAATTCTCCCAGCAGATAAAAGTTCATATTTTACATTTATGGGTTCTTTAACAACTCCTCCATGTACTGAAAATGTAAAATGGTTTATTCTAAAAGATAGACAAACAATCTCTAAAGATCAAATTGAAGCTTTAAGAACAATCTATCCTCATAATTTTAGACCTGTTCAAAATATCAATTCAAGAACAATTTTCGAACGATAGTTTTATTATAAATAAACACTTACAACATTCAGTAAGAAAAAAGTTTATAACTTATATATTATTTGCTATAATTTCATTTGACTGGATAGTTCGACACTCCAAAATTTGCGGTTCGAACAAAATATATTTTTGGCTGTTTGTAGTGAAAATGGTGTGTCGGTGGCTTCGTTTGAATCTTGAAAAAGGTGAGAAGTTGTCGCCTAAAATTTTTCTCACGGCTGAGTTTGGTTTCGTTTTGCGGACTAAACATATTATGGGACGGCTATCTGGTTACTAACTTCTAAAACATTTTTAAAATTGAAAACATATATTTTGATTAAGTTTCCTATCCAAATTTTGTAGTAAAATATCGAAAAAATAAATTAACACAGGATTAAAAGATGGCAAAACCATTAACTTTAACAGATGCAACTTTTGAAAATACAATTGCAGAGGGTGTAACTTTAGTAGATTTCTGGGCACCTTGGTGTGGCCCTTGTAGAATGATCGCTCCAATTATTGAAGAATTAGCTGAAGAATTTGACGGAAAAGCGGGAATTGCTAAAGTTAATACTGACGAAGAGCAAATGACAGCAGTTAAATACGGAATTCGTTCTATCCCAACTTTAATTATCTTTAAAGATGGTAAGGCTGTTGATCAAATTATTGGTGCAGTTCCTAAACAGGTTTTTGCTTCAAAACTAGAAGCTGTTTTAAACTCTTAAGAAAAGATTTAAAATGGTTGGAAGGCTTTTTGCCTCCTTCTTTGGTGCCGCAATGATTGCTGGTGCCTTTGCCTACTATAACTACAAATTTTCAGAATTTAAATTTATCGATTTTTCAGAATTTACTCTTTACACAAAAACAGATATTTTTAAACCATCGTCAGATGAATACCTTGTTATTATTTATAACTCAAAAGATAAAGTAAGTTTAGAAAAGTTAAAAAAGATAAAGAGTAATTCACCTATAATAATGCTAGATTTTTATCAAAATGTTCAAAAAGTCTCTGTTGTGGATTCAAATGTAACCGAATTAAAAACGGGAACGAACAACTTTGTTAAGATAGTTCAACGGTTCAATGTTTATAACTTACCAACTCTCTTTTTTATCAAGAGGTTTAATGAGAAACTTTATAAACAGGATAGTGATATCTATGAGTTGGATAAATTTAAATTTTAAGGATTAAATATGTTAGATGTAGCAATTATCGGAGGAGGTCCTGCGGGACTAACAGCAGGTTTATATGCAACTCGAGGTGGTTTAAAAAATGTAACGATGTTTGAAAAAGGTATGCCAGGAGGTCAAATTATGAACTCTTCAGAGATTGAAAATTATCCTGGGATTCCTGAAGTTAAAAGCGGAATGGATATGATGGCGACTTGGCCTGAACAATGCCAACGATTTGGACTTAAACACGAGATGGTAAATATTGGAAAAGTTTCAGTTAATGAAAATGGAACTTTTAAGATTCATAAAGATGATGGAACAACTGAAGATGCTATTTCTGTAATTGTAGGAACTGGAAGTACTCCAAAAAGAGCTGGTTTTAAAGGTGAAAATGAATTCTTTGGGAGAGGTGTTTCAACTTGTGCAACTTGCGATGGTTTTTTCTATAAAAATAAAGAGGTAACAGTTATTGGCGGTGGAGATACAGCACTTGAAGAAGCTGTGTATCTAGCAAGTATCTGTTCAAAAGTTTATCTTGTGCATAGAAGAGATAGTTTTAGAGCAGCTCCATCAACAGTTGAAAGAGCGGAAAAAAATCCAAAGATTGAAATGGTTCTTAACTCTAGTCCTGATGAGGTTTTTGGAGATGCTATGGGTGTGCAAGGAATTAGAATCAAAACTAAAGATGGGATTAAACAACTTGATACAACTGGTGTTTTCGTATTTATTGGAAATGATGTTAATAATGGAGTTCTGAAAAATGATGATGGTTCTTTCATTTGCGATGTTAATGAAGCAGGTGAAGTTGTTGTTGATTTGGGTATGAAAACAGATGTTGAAGGACTTTTTGCGACTGGTGATATGAGACTTTCAGCTCCAAAACAGGTTGTAGTTGCTGCGGGAGATGGTTCAACTGCTGCAATTGGTGCAATTAGTTATGTAATGGAAAAAAGATAATATGGCAAAAATTGGTTTATTTGGAGGTTCTGGTAGAGTTGGTCAAAGATTAGTTGAAATTTTAAAAACTCACAAAAGTTTAAAACTTTCAGCTGTTTTTGTTCAAAAAGTAACAGACTTTCCTGAATCTGAAAATATTGTTATCACAACAGATATTGAAAAATTTCTAAATGCTGTTGATTTAGTTATAGATTTTTCACTACCTGAAGCTACTGAAATTCTGCTTGAGGGAGTTTTACAATTTGATAGCAAACCTTTAGTTATTGGAACAACAGGTTTAACACCTCATCAACAAAATTTAATGTTAAAAGCTTCTGAAACTTCTCCAATCTTATATGCAACTAATATGTCTTTAGGAGTTGCACTTTTAAATCAATTGGTTGCTTCAGCTTCACGATCATTAAGAAATTTTGATATTGAAATTGTTGAAATGCACCATCGACATAAAAAAGATGCTCCATCTGGAACTGCTTTAACTTTAGCTGAAAGTTGTGCAAAAGCTAGAAATTTAGATCTTAACTCTGTTAGAATTAGCGGAAGAGATGGAAATATTGGAGCTAGAACAAAAGATGAAATCTCTGTAATGGCTTTACGAGGTGGAGATATTGTTGGACGACATACCGTAGGTTTTTATAACGATGGTGAGTTTATTGAACTTAATCATACCGCAACAAGTCGAGACACTTTTGCAAAAGGTGCAATTCATGCAAGTGAATGGCTTCTAAATCAAAAAAGTGGTATTTACGATATTAAAGATTGTTTAGAAATATAGTTTTTTTAAACTTTTTACATCTCCTATTCATTTAGGAGATTCTTCAATTTCAATCCTACAAAAAATCTAATATAATTCATAATTAGAGTAAATTTAAGGATAGATTTTTTGAATAGAGATATTAATTTTTCATTATGGTTAGATTTTATTGAGCGAGGATTTCTTGAGAGTGGTGATTTTGACTCTTTAATTGATAGAGGTATTATCAATGGAGCTACATCAAATCCAGCAATTTTTCAACAGGCATTTACAACTTCAAAAGCATATATTAGTAAAATAGAGAGATTAAAAAAAGATGGTTTATCTCCAAAAGAGATTTATGAGAATTTAGCAATTTCTGATATTCAACTAACTGCAAAGAAACTTTTACCACTTTTTAGAGATGATAATATGGGGTTTGTTTCAATTGAGGTTGATCCTTTCTTTTCAGATTCAGCTCAAGAAACAATAGATGAGGGAGTTCGACTTTTTAAAGAGATCGGTTTTGAAAATGTTATGATTAAAATTCCTGCCACAGATTCAGGTTATATTGCGATGGAGGAACTATTTGCTAGAGATATTCCAGTTAATGCAACTCTAATATTTACTCTTGATGAAGCTATGAAGTCTGCTGAAGCGATGAGACGAGGTCAAAAAAAGTCTGAAAAAAAGAGTGCAAAAGGTGTGATTTCAGTTTTTGTAAGTAGGCTTGACAGAGCGACCTCATCAACTAAATTTGGAGTTGTCAATAGTTCTAAAATTTACAGAGAGATTGAAAAAAAGGGATATAAAAATATTACAACTCTTTTTGCTTCAACAGGTGTAAAAGATGATTTGCTTGAGCAGGATTACTATATCCGAGAGCTAATTGCCAAAAATAGTGTAAATACAGCTCCGTTAAAAACGATTGAATCATATATCAAAACTGGAATGAATGGAGAAGTAAAACTTCCTTTAAATTTAGAGTTTGAAAAAGAAGTGGTTTCAAAAATTGATTCTCCAGATCAGATTTTAAAAGATTTAAAAGATGGTGGGCTTGAGTCATTCAAAACATCTTTTCAAGATATTATGGACTATTTAAAATAGATGTTTGTTGTAATTAAAAAAATTTTAGGTTTTATCAAAGAGTATTTCAAATCATTGCTTTTTATTGCGATCTTAATTTTCCTATTCTCTCCTGATGAGGTTCAAGTGCAGAAGCATAATTTAGCAAAGATAAATATTAGTGGCGAAATTATGGTTATAGATGAAATCGTAGAAAAACTTCGAAAAGCTTATGAAGATGATTCTATAAAAGGTCTTTTACTAGTTATCGATTCAGGAGGTGGAGCTGTCGATAAATCTGTTGAGATTTCAGATATTGTGAAAAAGATTCGTCAAAAGAAACCTGTTGTCTCTTATGCATCTGGCACTCTTGCAAGTGGAAGTTATTATTCAGCAATTTGGAGCAATGAAATAATTGCAAATCGTGGAAGTTTAGTTGGTTCAATTGGAGTTATTTTCAGTGGGTTGAACTATAAAGAGTTAGCAGATAAGTTGGGAATTAAAAGTCAAATTTTAAAAGTTGGAAAATATAAGGAGAGTGGAACTGCATCGAGAAAGTGGTTGCCTTATGAAAAATCTGAACTTGAAAAAGTGATAAATGATACTTATAAAATGTTTGTTTCAGATGTAACAGAAGCTAGAGGATTAGATATTAATAAAAGTTCAGAATTTGCTGATGCTCATATTTTTACTGCTAGACAATCTTTAGAAGTTGGGTTAATAGATTCTGTTGGAACTATTATTGATGCTGAAAAGAGATTGGAAATCTTAACTGCAATTCCAAATCCAATTTGGGAAAAAGAGAGCGAATTTGATAAATTTCTTAAATCTGTGTCAGCTAAATTTATTGGTGAAATTTCTGGAGCTTTAGATTGGAAACTTAGATAGAAGCTAAAATTAATATTTGATAGAATTCTTTAACTACTAATTTAAAGGATTCAAGTTGAATAGCTATTTTGCAAAAAGAATTATTCCCTGTTTAGATGTAAAAGATGGGCGAGTTGTCAAAGGTGTGAATTTTGTCGGTCTTCAAGATGCAGGAGATCCTGTTGAAGTTGCTAAAAGATACAACCAAGAGGGGGCTGACGAAATCACATTTTTAGATATTACAGCATCTCATGAAAAGAAAGATACGATTGTAGATGTTGTCAAAAGTGTTGCAAAAGAGATTTTTATTCCTCTAACTGTTGGGGGAGGAATTCGAAAAGTAAATGATATTTATAAACTCCTAAATGTTGGTTGTGATAAAGTTAGTATCAATTCAAGTGCCGTCAAAAATCCAGACTTTATAGATGAGGCATCAAAAAGATTTGGAAGCTCAACTATTGTTGTTGCTGTTGATGTAAAATTTATCGATGGTAATCATTATGTTTTTATAAATGGTGGTCGAATAAATACAGGAAAGAAAGCTCTACCTTGGATTAAGGAGATGAGAGATAGAGGAGCAGGTGAAATTTTGCTAACTTCGATGGATAGCGATGGAACTAAAGCTGGATTTGATTTGAAAATTACAAAAGAGGCATCTAAAATTGTAGATATTCCTATTATCGCGAGTGGTGGTGCAGGAACAATGGCTCATATTAAAGATGCATTTGAAAATGGAGCTGATGCAACTTTGGCAGCATCTATATTTCACTTTAAAGAGATAGAAATTCTAGCTTTAAAACAGTATCTTGCACAAAATGGAATTCCTATTAGAGTTGAAAAATAGCAAAAGAACTATTCTAAAAACTTAACTTTAAATTAATTTTTTCTAATGTATAATTTTGCATAATAAAACTTATAAAGAATAGAATATAGGAATACAATATGGATAACAGCTCAAAACAAGAGAGTGAATTAACTCAAAATGAGTTAGTTTTAGAAACTAAAAATACCCCAACACCTAAAAAACGAGGTCGTCCCGCTAAAAAAAGAGTTCCAACTTCAGAAAAAATTGAAGAAACAGTTGAAACTAACACTTCTAATACTGAAGATGTTAAAACAGACTCTGTTCCTGTTCAAGCTAAATTAGACTTAACAATAGATAGTGTTACTGTTCCTGAAGAAGTTGAAACAGAAAAAGTAATCGCTACTGAAGAAGTTAAAAAAGAAAAAAAGATTATTACTGAAACAGTTGAGAAAAAGATAACAAAAGAAGTTATAAAGGAAAATAAGATGGCTGAAATTAAAAATGAAGAAGTTTTATCTGATGAAAGTGTTGCAGATAAAAGAGAAGCTCTAAAAGATGCAAAAGTTAAATTTAAAGAAGCTGTGGCTTTAAGTGTTGAAGAGGAGTTGGCTAAAGTTGAAAATGTTGAGATTATTTCATCTCAATTTACAAAAAGTTCAGACTTTGTTCAAAATATGCTAACAAAATTAATGAATCACTTAGAGATTGCTGAAATTCAGGGTCGAAGAAAAGTTGAAGATGCTGTTGATGGTTTATTGGGTGATAATATTGCAAATGATGTTGTTACTACAACTTTAGGTTATGTTGGTGGAAAAGTAGCTAAAGGTTACACAATGGGAACTGCTCCTGCTGTTGTTGTTTCTGGTGCTGTAAAAGGTGCTTATAAAAAAATTGTAGATTAGTTTATAAACTGCATTTTGATTAATGATCTTCGTTTAAAATACGAAGACCATTATCTTAATTAGTGAGTTGAAACTGGTTTATTAGTTACATCTGCTTCAAGCATATCTAACTCTTGATAAGTTTTAATAACATCAATTTTCATATCTAAAATAAATTTCAATAAAAATTGGAATTGATTTTCCTGCTCAAGATTTACAAAATCATGTACATTCATACTAATCACTTTTTTAATAGAATCCATAGCTTCTTCACCGTAGCTATCTCCCTTTTCCATTAAAGTAGATGCCGATTTTGTTTCTAAATCATCTAGCTCTAAAATTTTTGAAGCAAAATTTAGAAAAATAATTAAGATATGATCTTTTGAAGTGTCACCATCTTTATGAGTTTTATAAAGTGACATTGCTAACTCACCACTAATTTGTTGCATCATCTTTTTTTCATTTACAGAAGTATCTTCTCCAATGTAACTAACAACATGATTAACTAAAGTTAAAACTAAAGCATCTTGACTAATTTTAAATAATCGCTCACCATTTTCATCTATCATATCACCATTTTCATTAACTTTCATCGTGTAAATTTACTCCTATCTTTTTAAAAAGTTCAGTCATTTTGTTTTCGTGGGATAAAGTATCATCAAAAGAGAATGAGAGTTTTGGAGTTCTAAACCAACCCTGCTCATTCGCTACATGTTTTTCAATGATAATTCTAGCTTTTAGTAAAAGTCTAACAATCGGTTCTCTCTCATTTGCATAAATAAAAGCTGGGTCAAAATAGACTTTTGCATCACTTCTTCCTCTTGAACAAACAACATTCACAACCGCTAAGCCGTGAAGTCGTTCATCAGAAAGAGAGGCTAAAGCTTCAGGAATCAACTCTTTTAAAATTGATTCCGTTTTTTGTTGCTTGATTTTTGCTTCACTCTTTCGATTATGCATTACAGTTTTGCCTGTTTCTCAATCTTTTTGTAAGTTTCGATAATATCGCCCTCGGCAACATCATTTAAATCTTTAAGCAAGATTCCACATTCGTAACCTTTTTTAACTTCATTCACCTCATCTTTAAATCGCTTTAAACTGTGAATAGTTGTATCGCCAAGAATTACACCATCTCGAATTAGTCGTGCAAAAATTCCTTTTTCTACGATTCCATCGATAACCATACAACCTGCAACAGTTCCATCTCGAGTACTGAAAAGTTGTTTGATTTCAGCTTGACCAGTATTTACATCTTCCTGAATTGGTTTCATCATTCCCGTAAGAAGATTTGTAACATCATCAATAATTTCATAAATAACTGAATAAGTTTTAAGTTTTACACCCTTTTTATCGGCTAAAGTTTTCACTGCACCCGTAGGTCTAACATTAAATCCAACAATCATAATATTTTCAGAATCACTAGCAAGAACTACATCATTTTCAGTAATTCCACCAACACCCTCACTAATAATTGAAACTTTAACTTCTTCATTTCTTAGAGTTTCAAGAGATGTTTTAATCGCCTCAAGAGTTCCATGAACATCAGTTTTAAGAATAATTTTTAGAGTGCTTAATTTACCCTCGGCAATCATTGAACCTAATTCGTCAAATGATGCTTTTGTAGTTTTTGAAAGAAGTTTATTTCTCTCATATTGTTTGATTTTTTCAGCTAATTCTCGAGCTTCTTTTTCTGTATCGGTTGCAACTAAATCACTACCTGAAGCTGGAACACCACTTAATCCAACAACTACACCAGTTTGACCTGGAAGAATAAATTTGATAGATTCTTTTTTATCATTTAAAAGCATTTTCACTTTTCCGTGATGAGAACCAACTACGATACTATCGCCAATTTTTAAAGTTCCATTTTGAACAATAATTGTAGCAACCGCTCCTCGACCTCTCTCAACAGATGATTCAATTACAACCGCTTTTGCATTTCTTTCAGGATTTGCTTGAAGTTCTAAAACTTCAGATTGAATTTGAATAGTTTCAAGAAGTTCATCAATTCCCGCACCAGTTTTTGCAGAAACAGAGATAAATTCTGTGTCTCCACCCCAATCAACAGGATTCAGACCAACTTCAGCAACTTGTGCTTTAACCATATCAGCATTTGCACCCTCTTTATCCATTTTGTTCATTGCAACAATAATTGGAACTTTAGCATCAAGTGCAT
>Ga0256826_1001164_pt1 | contig 16293 bp, 15 predicted proteins | sample CV79metaG_FD_185975 | JGI IMG/M metagenome (GOLD analysis project Ga0256826, IMG submission 185975) | Hydrothermal vent microbial communities from East Pacific Rise, Pacific Ocean - CV79 | ecosystem: Environmental > Aquatic > Marine > Hydrothermal vents | place: Pacific Ocean: East Pacific Rise...
AACTAGAAGATAAAAGTTTTACTTTTGTAGAGACTCATTTAATGAAAGAAAATGTTGATAAAATTAAAAACTTTTGGAAAAGCAGTTCTTATTCTTTTAAGGATAGTTATAAAAAAGAGTTAATTTTTGATACTTTACTTTCTGAAGCATTTCATTCATCGTCAATTGAAGGTGCACATAGTACAAAAAAACGGACAGAAGAAATAATTAAAAAACAATTAACACCTGAAGATAAATCAGAAAGAATGATTTTTAATAATTATAAAGCTTTAGAATATATATTTCAAGACAAAGAGAAAAAATTAGATGATAAATTTGTTTTATCACTACATAAAATGATTTCAGAAGATACCCTTGATGAAAAAGAAGATGAAGGAGTATACAGAAATGCTGGAGTAGATATAACTACAGCAACACAAAAAGTTATTTTTAGACCAACATCAAATATTGAAACAATGATGAAAATGATAACTAAACTTTATTTATTTACTAATTCAAATAACGATGATTGTGAAGCTGAATATATTGAATCAATATATAAAATTATTTCATTTCATTTTTTATATGGTTATATACATCCTCATTTTGATGGGAATGGTAGAACATTAAGAGTTTTATTTACTCACTTACTTGGACAAAATGGTTTTGATATGTTTTATTATATATCTTTATCAGAAATTATTCATTTTAATGAAAAGAAAAAAAAAGAATATGAAAAAGCATTTATTGATGTAGAAGAGAATGGGTTAGATTTAACTTATTTTATTTATTATATTCAAGGTATTATGATTGAAGCATTACAAGTATTAGATAATAGAGTTTTTTTATATTTTAGAGAAAGTATTGTATTTGATAAAGTTGAAGAACAAGCTATAAAATTAACTAAACGCCAAGAAAATATTTTAAAATTAATAGCAAGAAATAAACAAGCATTTGCTATGACTTCTAAAGAAATTGCAAAAAGATTTAAATTGTCACCACAAACAATTCTAAAAGATATAAGGTTTTTACTTGATTTTAAATTGCTAAGAAAAAAACAAACAGGTTTAAAAGTTTATTACGAACTAGATATTAATATCACAAGAACTTAACAATACAACAAAACCTAGCAACGAACACTTAGGTATCGTTGTAGTCAATCATTGTATCTAAGTTTTAAAGAAAATTATTACTTAACTACATCTATTTATATACAATATAAATAGAAAAATCGATGGTTAATGAACGATATGCTGTATCAAATAGTTTAACAGTTATAGAAAAAGAAAATAAAGTTTACAATTGGCAAAATGGAAAATTTATAATTTAATTTTTGATATTACTTAAATTGTAGTTTGTATATACTTCCCATCTAGTTGATGGGAATGAGGTTTGTTCTATACATAGAGCATATAAACCTAAATAGGTAATACTCTTATTTTTTTAGAAAGTTTCTCTTTTAAAGTTGATTCTATCGCATAAAGTGTACCAGTAGCACTTGAAGCACAACCATTACAAGCACCAAGGTATCTGATATATACATCTATGTACTCATCAGAAGTTTTAATATCTATTACTTCCATATCTCCACCATCCATTACTAAAAATTGACGAATAGACTCATCAATTTCAGCATCAATAGCTTTAATTTGTTGAACTAATGTCATAGTCTCAAAACTACCACCACCAGCTGCTGAAGCATCTGCTGCTGCTTTCATTTTTTCTTCATCCATCTCTTTACGAGTATCAGCTAGAATATCTACTAAATACCATTCACGAGCTTCATGACCACCAGGTCTGATACATGATTTACAAAATCCACCAGCTTTAGTATAGTCTGTAATTTGCTCAATAGTTGTCAAGTCATTTAAACGAATAACCTCTTGAAGCGTTTTTAAACTTACTCTAGCACATTCACAAACTATAATTTCATCTTCAAAACTCTCAGAATCAACACCCATATACAGTCCAGCTGCTTTTTTGATAACATCATAAGCCATTACTGAACAATGCATTTTTTGAGGTGGAACTGCTGGAGTTTCTGGGTCATCACGAAGAGCCATCTCAACATCAATATTTGTAATTTTTACAGCTTCTTGAACTGTTTTATCAATACAAAGTTCAGTCATAATATCTGAAGATGCGATAGCCGTACCACATCCAAAAGATTTAAATTTTGAGTTAATAATTTTGTCTGTTTTTGGGTCAATTTCCCAGTATAAACGAACAGCATCACCACAACTTTCAGCTCCAAAATCAGCAACAATAAGTTTGTTACCACGAGATTCTACATCTGCTTCAAAAAGCTCCCCTTGATGATTTGGATTATTCATTAAAGTTGTAACTTTGTTAGAGTATGCGTCCCAAAGAGACTCTCCAAGCATGTCAGCTTTTGCCATAATATTTCCTTTTTTATAAATTTTATAGTTTCTTTTCTGCTTCGCAGAAGCTAGCTTTAGTGCCTTAGCGGCTAGCGTAGATATTTGGGCTTTTGCTCAAATATCGTTCTAAATTAATGGTGGTGCAACTCGCATTCTTGAACTTCTCCACCTTTTGTTGGTGCTTGTTTAGCAAATGAAGAAGATATTCCTCTTAAACGTGCAACTGCATTTTCAAAATGTTTTATTGTATAGTCAATCTCTTCATCTGTTGTAAATCTTGAAAGACTTAAACGGATTCCAGTATGAGCTAGTTCATTGTCTGCACCAATAGCAAGCATTACTGTATTTGCTTCAAGTTCTTCACTTGCACAAGCAGAACCAGTAGCTGCTCCAATAAGGTCATTATTTAAATCCCAAAGCATACTTTCACCCTCAACTCCACGAATAGAGATAAGAATAGTATTTGGAGTACGACCCCATTTATCACCAACAACTAATGTTTCAGAAATTTTTGAAATAGCATCTTCTAATCTATCTCTTTTTTCTCTGATTTTTGCACCAGTAATCTCAATATCTTTAGTTGCAAGTTCTATTGCCTTACCCATTCCTACTATAAGAGGTACGTTTAGTGTACCTGAACGACGACCACCCATATGCTCACCACCATGAAGTAATGGAGTTAAGGCTTGGCTATTTCTAATATATAAAGCACCAATTCCTTTTGGTCCATGAAACTTATGTGCGCTCATACTAACAAAATCTACATGAAGTGATTGTAAGTCAACACGGATTTTACCAACTGCTTGAACTGCATCTGAATGAAAAAGAACACCTTTTTCTTTACAAATTTCACCAATCTCTTTAATAGGGAAAATCATACCAGTTTCATTTGAAGCCCACATGATACTTACAAGTGCTGTTTTATCTGTAATAAATGCTCTTACTGTTTCAGATTCAACAATACCTTGCTCATTTACTGGAAGGTAAGTAACCTTTACACCTTGTTCCTCTAAGAACTTACATGTAGAAAGGATTGAAGGGTGTTCAACCTCACTTACAACGATATGATTTTTATCACCATTTACAATATGATCTGTAAAAACTGACTGTAAAACCCAGTTATTTGACTCTGTTGCACAAGATGTAAAAACTATATCATCATTATCTGAAGCATTTAAAGCTGTATACATTTGGTCTATAGCTTTAGAAAGTGCTGGATGTGAACTTGTTCCAAATTTATGAAGTGAGTTAGGATTTCCATACATCTCACTAAAAAATGGTAGCATAGCTTCAACAACTGCTGGATCTACCATTGTAGTAGCGTTATTATCTAAATAAACTTGCATTTTTTCTCCTCATAATTATTATTTATTTTAAATAAGACTAAATTTGTCTTCTTTTAGTTTTGACATAATAATAGGTTTGTTATTATGATAAGCTTAAAAGAAACTGCTATTGTAAATTAATTAAGCTATAATTATATTCATGAAAATAATTTTTAAAGAGAAAGTAGTATAAATATGTGCAACTTTAATAAACAAAATGAAGATATAAAAGCACTTTTACACCTTTTAATATCTAAAAGCGCAGATTCTATTGGTGGAGTGAATTTTTTACTTGTACTTATAGAAGCGATGAAAGAAAAAAAACCAAATGCTTTGATGCTTAAAGAGTGTCAAGTCAATTCAAGTGAAGCTAAAATTAAATGGAATAAAATTGTATTTAAAGATAAGCTTGATGTTTTAGAAGAAATTATACGACTTCATAAGAGTTCGGATGAAAAAGAATTTAACATTTTAGAAAATGATTCTGCTAAGAAAAAGAAGAAAATTTTAAATATGGTTAAAACATTAGCTCCAATAGAGTTTATAGTAACTCCAAGTAATGAAGAAAATGGTGCTGGTTTTAGTTTTAAAATATTTGAAAAAGTTGAACAAGATTTAGTAATACTAAATCCATTATTTTTAGCTCTTTTCTTTTGCTCAATTGAGTACACAAAAAAAGCATTAAAATACAAAATATAAGGAAAACCCATGAAAAACATCATACTATCTAGCTTATTACTTTTTGGTACTTTAGAAGCTTTTGACTTTGGAAGTTTAGTTAATAATGCAATGAAAGAGTTAGACACTCCTCAAAGCAAAGAGAAACAAGGTACAAGTACCTTATCAAATCTAAGTAACTCTACAATCAGTAAAGGTTTAAAAGAAGCTCTAAAGCTTGGTGTAGATTTTGGAGTAAAAGAGTTAAGTAAACCAGATGGTTACATCAGTAATGAAGCTGTAAAGATAGCTCTACCACAGAACTTACAAACAGCAGAATCACTTGTTAGAAAATTTGGTGGAAATGAAATAGCAGATAACTTAGTAAATGCTATGAACTCAGCAGCTACTCAAGCTGCACCAAAAACAGCAAAGATTTTCGTATCTTCTATAGATAAAATGACTATGGATGATGCAAAACAAATCTTAGCAGGTGATGATACAGCTGCTACAAAATACTTTGAAAAAAATACTAAAAGTCAATTACAAAAAACAATAAAACCTATTATTGAAAAAAGTATGCAAGAAAATAATATAGCATCTTATTATAAAACATTTAATAATTATTATACTCAATATGCTAAAGAATATGTAAGTAATAATAGCATTATGAATATGGCAAAAGGCTTTGGGGCTGAAAAATATCTACCTAGTTCAGATCAAGATTTAGAAGATTATGTTGTTGATAAATCGATATCTGGATTATTTACAATGATAGCTCAAAAAGAATCTCAGATAAGAAAAAACCCTGTTTCACAAACTACATCTTTACTAAAAAATGTATTTGGCAACTAAATAAATAAATTTTTTTCGTTAATTTAAAACATAAATGGTATAATCACAAAATTATTATACTTTCAAAAGGTTCATAATGGCTCAAACTATAACTGAAAAGATATTTTCACAACATGTAGGCAAAGAAGTGTTTGCTGGTGAAATTATTCGTTCAAACATCGATATGGTTATTGGAAATGATATTACAACTCCCATATCTATCTCTGCTTTTAAATTAAGTGGTGCAAAAAAACTTGCAAATCCTGATGGATTTTCAATAGTTCTTGATCACTTTATCCCTGCAAAAGATATTGCAAGTGCAAATCAAGCGAAAATAAGTCGTGAATTTGCAAAAGAACATAAACTAAAAAACTTTTTTGATGAAAAAGACATGGGAATTGAGCATGCACTTTTACCAGAAAAAGGTCTTGTAGTTCCTGGTGATGTAATTATTGGTGCAGATTCTCATACTTGTACTCATGGCGCATTAGGTGCTTTTTCAACTGGTATGGGTTCAACTGACCTTGCATTTGCCATGATTAGTGGTGGAAACTGGTTTAAAGTTCCTGAGTCTATCAAGGTAAAGCTTAGTGGTAAACCAAAAACTCATACTACTGGTAAAGATATTATTTTAGAAATTATCCGTATGATTGGTGTTGATGGTGCGTTATATAAAACTTTAGAATTCACAGGTTCAACAATCCAACATTTAACTATGGATGATAGATTTTCTATGTGTAATATGGCTATTGAAGCTGGTGCAAAAAGTGGAATTGTAGCTTATGATGATATAACAAAAGAGTTCTTAGCAGATAAAGATTTAGCTCGTGAGCCTCGTATTCATCATTCTGATGATGATGCTTCGTACTGCATGGTTTTAGATATAGATGTAGCAAATCTTGAACCAGTAATTGCTTACCCTTTCTTACCATCAAATGGTCACTCAATTACTCAAGCTGTAGCTGATAAAATCAAAATCGATCAAGCATTTATTGGTAGTTGTACAAATGGACGACTTGGTGATTTAAAAATTGCTGCTGAGATACTAGAGGGTAAAAGAGTTCATGAGGATGTACGCCTAATTGTAACACCAGGTACTCAAAAAATCTTTAAAGAAGCATTTAGACTTGGTTATATTGACATCATTATAGACGCTGGAGGTGTAGTTTCAAATCCAACTTGTGGTGCTTGTCTTGGTGGATATATGGGGATTTTAGGGGATGGTGAAGTAGCAGTTTCTACTACTAACCGTAATTTTGTAGGTCGCATGGGTTCTCGTTCATCTGAAGTTTACTTAGCAAACTCGGCAGTTGCAGCAGTGTCTGCACTAACTGGATACATTACAGATCCAAGATAAATTTAAAACAAAACAAAGGAAAATAAATGAAAAAAATACTACTTAGTGCAGCACTTATTGCAAGTACTTTACTTACAGCTCAAGATTACAAATATGAAATAACACCAGTTGTTGGATACAACATTGCAGAGGGAAATCTAAACTTAGATAACCAACTTTTAGTTGGTGCAGAATTCCAATTAAATACTGATACTTTTTTAGTACCAGAATTTAGTGTTTTATATACAGATACAGATTATGAAGACCTTTTCTTAAATCCATCTACTGAAATATTTCGTTTTGCTATAAACGGTGTTCATGAATTTGATGAAATTGGAATGTTTACTCCACTTGCAAAGGTTGGTATTGGGTATGAAACTATAGATAGACACTTAGCTGAAAATACTGATAGTCTTTTTGTAGATGCTGGTGTTGGGATGAAAATGCCTATTACGGATGCTTTAAGTTTAAAAACAGAAGCTGTCTATATGCTAAAACATAATCATGATAGATTTGATAGTAATCTTGCTCTTTTAGCTGGTATTAACTACGCTTTTGGTTCAACTACTCCAAGAAAAATAGATGGTGATGATGATAATGATGGTGTTCTTAACTCTATTGATGAATGTCCTACAACTCCAACTGGTGATAAGGTAGATGCAAAAGGTTGTACTATCAAAGTAGATGGTGATGATGACAATGATGGCGTGCTTAACTCTGTTGATCAATGTCCAACTACTCCTGCTGGAGAAGCTGTAAATGCTCAAGGTTGTTCTCTTGATAATGATAGAGATGGTGTTATCAATGCTATTGATGAGTGTCCAACTACTCCTTATGGGGAAGCTGTAAATGCTAAAGGTTGTCCTCTTGATGATGATAGAGATGGCGTTATCAATGCAATAGATGAGTGTCCAACTACTCCTTATGGAGAAGCTGTAAATGCTAAAGGTTGTTCTCTTGATGATGATAATGATGGTGTAGTTAACTCTATGGATGAATGTCTAAATACTCCAATTGGTAACATTGTTGATGCTAGCGGTTGTACAAAAATGGTAGATTTACATGTAAATTTTGAAAATGATTCTTTTGTAGTAGATATGGCTTCAAAAATCAAAGTTCAAGCTTATGCAAATTTCTTAAATGCTCGTAAAAACTTTACAACAACAATTGTTGGTCATACAAGTACAAAAGGTCGTGCATCTTACAACCAAAAACTTTCAGAAAAAAGAGCAGAAGCGGTTAAACAACTTCTTATCACTGATGGTGTTGAAGCAAATAGAATAACAGCTATGGGTAAAGGTGAAAGTGAACCTATGTATAATGGAAATACAAAAGAAGTTCATGCAAAAAACAGAAGAATAGAAGCAAGTTTAACTAAAAACTAAATGCTAGATATTCCCTGTGTCATCTTTGCAGGTGGCAAAAGTTCAAGAATGGGAGAAGACAAAGCTCTTCTTCCTTTTGACAATTTCAATACACTTACAGAATTTCAACTCAACAAACTCAATAAAATTTTTAAAACTGTTTATATCTCATGTAAAGATAAAAATAAGTTTTGTTTTAAAGCAAACTTTATAGAAGATGTAAAAACTGATAATGTTTATGCTCCGACAGCTGGTTTTGTTAGCATATATAAAACTTTAAAATGTAACTCTTTTTTTGCTATTAGTGTTGACAGTCCATTTATAGATGAAAATATCATAATAAAACTCAACGAAGAAGTAGATAATAACCTAGATGCCATCATAGCAAAAACATCCTCTGCAATACAGCCAATGTGTGGAATTTACTTTAAATCATTAGAATCAAAATTTATAGATATGCTAAAAACAGATAACCATAAACTTGGATTTTTACTAAAAAACTCAAAAACAAAATATATAGATTTTGAAGATGAAAAAGCATTTTTAAATCTAAATAATCCTCATGAATACAAAGAAGCTTTAAAACTACTATAAATCAAATACTCTTTTGCTATAATAATAAAAATATAATTATAAAGAAATAAATATGAATTTAACACACCTAGATGATAATCAAAGACCAAAAATGGTTGATGTAAGTGATAAAAATCAAACAACAAGAGTTGCAGTAGCTTCTGGCATAATTGAAATGAGTCAAGATGCTTATGATGCTATAGTAAGTGAGAAAACGAAAAAAGGACCAGTACTGCAAACTGCAGTAATCGCTGCTATTATGGGTGTTAAAAAAACAAGTGATTTGATTCCTATGTGTCATCCACTAAACTTAAGTGGCATAAACTGTGATGTTGATGAACTTCATGAGCTACCAGGATTTAAGCTTACAGTTACAGCAAAATTAACTGGGCAAACTGGTGTTGAAATGGAAGCACTAACAGGAACAAGCATAGGACTTTTAACAATTTACGATATGGTAAAAGCGATTGATAAGGGAATGATTATTCGTAATGTTCAGCTTGAAGAAAAATCAGGAGGTAAAAGTGGAGATTTTAAACGCTAGAGATGATAAAGTAGTACTTGATTATCCTTGTAACTGGTCATATAAACTTATATCTACAGAGGTTAAGGCACTTAAAAAAGCGATTAGTGATGTTATAGATGAGCGTGAACATAAACTAAGCCACTCAAATAACTCTAAAACAGGGAAGTATGTAAGTATGAACCTTGATATGCTTGTTCACAATGAAGATGATAGAAATTTTATATATGAAGCACTAAAAAAACATCAAAATATAAAAATGGTACTCTAAGATAGATATCTAAACATAAATATCTATCTGTTGAGTGCTAATTGTTGGTTCTATTTGTTCAACAACATTACTCTCAACTTGAACCTCTTTTGCTACTGGTTGCTCTTTTTGAGAAACTTGAGTATTGTTGGCTTGTGAAGACTTAGCAGATGTATCTTCACTTTTTGAACTAGGATCTAGTTTTCCTACTTGAACTTGACTAGCTGAAGGTGACTGAAATAAGTATCTATTAACATTCATGATATTACCCTCGATTCTTAATATTTTATGAGATAATTATAACATAAAACTGTAAAAAATTAATATTTTAAGAAATAAATAAGTTATGTTTTATAAGATATTTACCTGTGATTAACTTATAATTAATATACTTTTACATCTCAATTATGTTTAACCCCTTTCATAGTTGCGGATTTATTTAATTTAACATTTTTTTATTATCAAAGCTTTCCCCCTTTTTGGCTTTGATAATTCCTATTTATGCTAAACTTCTATTATGAAAAATATCATTTTAACAACTCTAAATTCAAGATTTACACATACCTCAATAGGACTTCGTTATATTTACGCAAATATGAAAGAGCTTCAGGCATCTTCACAAATTTTAGAATTTAGTATAAATGATGCAGTTCAAACTATTGCAGAAAAATTACTTGTACATAATCCATCTATTATTGGTATTGGTGTTTATATTTGGAATGTTTCTTTTGTAGCTGAACTTATACATATACTTAAAAAAATAAAACCAGAGCTTACAATTATTTTGGGTGGTCCTGAAGTATCTCATGAGCCTTTTAGAGTTAATTTAGATGATGCTGATTTTTTTATTGGGGGTGAGGGAGATATAGCATTTTACAAACTTTGTAGAAATATTTTAGACAAAACTCCACCTAAAGAAAAAACAATTAAAATGACTATGCCCACTTTAAAAGAGATAGAATTACCTTACAAATATTATACAGATGATGATATAAAAAATCGTTATATCTATGTAGAAGCATCTCGAGGTTGCCCTTTTGAATGTGAATTTTGCCTTAGTTCTATGGATGAAAAAGTTCGTGCATTTGATCTTGATAAACTATTAGAAGAGTTTGAGATTCTTTGGCAAAGGGGTGCTAGAAATTTCAAATTTATCGATCGTACTTTTAATCTAAACATAAAAACAGCAAATAGACTTTTAGAATTTTTCTTAGCTAAAGATGAGCAATATTTTGCCCATTTTGAAGTTATACCTGATCATTTTCCAGACTCCATAAAAGCAAATATCAAAAAATTTCCTCATGGAGCTTTACAGCTTGAGATTGGGATTCAGACACTAAATTTAGAGATTGCAAATAATATCTCAAGACAATTAAAATTAGATAAAATTAAAGAAAATATAAATTTTTTAGAGCATGAAACACAAGCTCATATCCATCTTGATTTAATTGTTGGTTTACCAGGAGAAAGCTTAGAGAGTTTTGGAAATAATTTAGATAAACTAGTCAAAATGAGTTCATGCGAGATTCAAATAGGGATTCTTAAAAAGCTTTCTGGTACTTATATAAATCGTCATGATATAGAGCATGGCATGGTTTACAGCAATATTCCACCTTATGATATTTTAAAAAATAATCAACTTTCATTTAATGATATTCAAGTTATGAAACGCTTTTCAAGATTTTGGGATTTAACTTACAATAGTGGAAATTTTAAACAAAGCATAAAACTTTTATGGAAAAATGAAAGTGTTTATAAAAACTTTTTTGCTTTTTCAGCTTGGGCATATACACAAACAGATTCTACATGGAAAATATCACTTATAAGGCTTGGGGAACTACTGTTCACTTATCTTTTTGAAATAAAAAAACTAGATAAACAAAGCATTGCAAACCTTATGCTTAAAGATATGATGAAGTTAAAAGGTCGCTCAATACCAAAGTACTTAAAAGCATACTCAAATGATTTTATGGCTAGCTCAAAAGATGGTACGTCAGGCTTTAACAAACGACAACAATAAACTAAATAAGTTAAATGGTATAAATTTTTAGATATAATCAACTATGTTAAAATTAAAAGTACTTACAATAATATTGTTACTTTTTATAACAACTCTTAGTGCTGACAAGCCTTACGTAGACAAAGATCTTCTTAAAAAAATTGGACAGAAGTATAAAGTCTTTGCAAAAAAAAGATTCTTTTATCTCCAAAAATCACTTGATAATGTCAAAAAAGAGAGTGATTTAAACAAGCTAAAAGCAGTAAATGATTTTTTTAACGGTGTTAGATATTCTTCTGACATGAAGGTATATCACAAAAAAGATTATTGGGCTACCCCTTGGGAATTTTTAGGTAAAGATAAGGGTGATTGTGAAGATTATGTAATTAGTAAATATTTTGCATTAAGATATTTAGGCATACCTGCTCAAAAACTTTTTTTTACCTATGTTCGCTCTACCAAGTTTAAACAACCACATATGGTTTTAACCTACTTTAAAACTCCAAAATCTGAACCACTTATTTTAGACAATAATAACAGAAGAGTTTTTCCAGCTTCAAAAAGAAAAGATTTAACACCAATCTATAACTTTAATGGTGAAGTACTTAAAAAAGGTAAAAAACAAAAATCTCACAAAAAATGGGATCAACTAAAGCTTAATATGCAAAGGAAAAAAATATGACACTCTTTAGGCAAATAGCAATAATGCTATCTTTATTTTTAATAACCATACTAGCAACAGTATTGACATTGAACTTTCAAAGTGCAAACCAATCTGTAAAAGATAGACTCTATGAAGATGCTAAAAATACAGCTACATCTTTAAGTCTTTCACTTGGAAGTGCAAATGGAGATATTTCAATGATGTCAACCATGATAAATGCAAACTTTGATAGTGGAAACTATAAAAAAATTAATCTTATTGATGTTGAAGATGCTACTTTATGTGAACGTCAACAGGAGAGTACTATGGTTAATGTACCTGAATGGTTTTTAAATATTGTTAAAATCAAAGCACCTATTGCATCAGCAAATGTATCTGCTGGGTGGTCTCAAGTAGGCATACTAAATGTTCAAAGTGATACAACTTATGCATATCAAAATTTATACTCAATACTAAAAAACTTATTATTCTCTTTTGCAATCATTACAGTTGTTGGGCTAATTATTTTATATATACTTTTACTCGCTGTATTAAAGCCACTAAAAGAGGTACAAAAACAAGCAGCTGCAGTTATACGAAATGAATTTATTATTCAAAAAGATATACCATATACAAAAGAGTTTAAAGATGTTGTTTTAGGAATGAACAATATGGTCTCTAAAGTAAAAGCTATGTTTGATAAGGGTAATGAAGAGTTAAAACAACATATTGAGCAAGAATATACAGATAAAAACACAGGTCTTAGAAATAGAAAATACTTAGTAGATAGACTTCCTGAATATCTTAAAGTAGATGCTATCTCAGAAGGTGGGATTAGTGCCATTATTGCCCTAAGTGGGATGATAGAGGCAAATGAAAAACTTGGACGTCAAGATGTTGATAAACTTTTTGTTGAGATTGCAAATACATTTAATGATGTGGCAAAAGAGTTTAAGCATTCAATAGTTGCTAGAATGAATGGTACAGAGTTTGCCCTTTTACTTCCTGATTGCTCAAACATACAAGCGTTGGAATTTTCACAAAAAATGTACAATCATATTACAAATCACATACAAGAAATAGGATTAGACGGTACTAAAACATTTATTTCAATAGGTATGTATGAGTACAGCTATAGAGATTCTATTGCTCAACTATTTTCACGCTCTGACAATGCACTATCTCAAGCAAAATTCAACAATTCTAATATTTACTTAACAAAATCAGAAAGTGTTACTGAAGTTATGGGTAAAGATGCTTGGAGATCAATCATAAAACAAGCGATTGATTATAATAAATTTTCTTTTATCTCATGGTCAGCCATAGATTCTAAAGCGAAAAAACTTGCACATAATGTTCTTAGTATAAATCTATCTCTTGATGAAAACACATCTTATAGTTATGCTACTTTTATGGCTCCAGCAATTCAAGCTGGTCTAAGTTGTAGTATCTACAAAAATGTTGTAAATTTACTTATTAAAGTTCCAAATATAGTTCCAAGTGCTTCAACTTACTCACTTAGACTACCTGCTGAATATTTAGAAAATCAAGATACCTATGAGGAGATAAGCAGTTTACTTAAAAGTCACGCTTCTTCTTTACCATTTAAACTTATCATAGAATTACCAGATAGAATGGTTCGTAAAGATTCTAAATTTATGAAGCTATATAAAGAGCTATTTCAAAAGTACAATATTGAAATTGGTATTTTTGAATTTATTGGAGAAAGTAAGGATTATCAATATTTACAAGACTTAAGACCAGTATATATTAAAGGTGAGCGTAATTACTTTTTAACACAAAGTACACAGTCCTTATCATCTCTAAGATTAATTACAGATACAGTTGGAATATCTCTAATAGCAGTTGGTGTAATGGATATGCAAACACTAGAAGAACTACATAAAAAAGATATCTATACCATTCAAGGAAGAGTTACAGAAGAGATTGAGATTTAAAAATTATTTTATTTGAGCCATTTTTTTAGAATACTCTTCTAAATCCTCTTGAACAATCTTTTGTAGCCATTCAGGTTCAATCACAAAAAGATGGGGAATCCAATATTTAATGATTGCTAATATTTCCATCTCATGAGTTATTTTAACACTAAATTCCATAGTGCCATCAGTATTTAGTGATTCTATTTTTTGAGTTGGAATAGGACGACGTTTAAAAAATTTAGCGCATAATTTATCTGCAAATATTTTTACTTCAAATGGTTCTGTATCTCGTTGAAACCAAATAGAGATTGACTCATCAAGAAGAGTGTCAAGTTCAGTATCTGTTTCAAATATAGCATCTGTGATTTTAGGGTTAGAAATATTTTTAAGGTAATACTTTTTAAGAACATCATTTCTAAGTGCAAGAAGATACCAGAACCCTTCAAAATGTAGAATAATTAATACCTATTATTTGTTCTAATATTTCTAAATCTTGTTCTTTTTCAGTCATGCTTCTACACCTTTCTTTAAGATATAATCTTCATAAAAGCCACTTATTAAAATCATACTGAGGAGTTAAAACCACTGTACCATCTGAGGTTAATCCCCATAAGCCTGCATCTTTATATGGTAGTATTTATTGTGTATTTTGCATTTGTTATCCTTTATATAAAAAGTATAGCTTTTATAATGGACATCTTTGTGTCTGGATTATTAGAATGACTTTATGGAATATTTATTTTATCAAACACAAATTCTTCAAAACTTAGTATAACTATATTTTTTATTTTATCTGTAGTATTATAAGTGATAAGTTTACAAGTATGATTTTCTTTACAAAAGTGCTTAAAACTATTTAATTCTCTTTTTAAAGTCTTTTCATCTTCTATAGTATAAGAAACTTGATACAAAGTATCATCTATTCTAAAATCTATTTCATACTTGTCATTTATATATGTTAATTTATTGTTTTGTTGATATAAAATATTAAAGATTATATTTTCTAAAGCATTACCTATATTTGTACTTCTGTTTACACCTAAATTTAAAAATCCATTATCTGTAATATATATTTTTTTTGCTGATTTTATTTGCTGTGTTAATTTTGTATGATAATTTGGTATAGTTGAAACTAAGAAATTATCTTCAAAATAACAAATATACTCTTTTATCATTTTTGCATCTATATTTAATTTCTTTGCTAAGTTTGAGTAATTTAATACAGTTGTAGCATTTGATACAACATAATAAAATAAATCTTTTATAACAGATGAATTTTTAATTTTATATCGTGGTACTATATCTTTTAATATTATATCTTCCGCTATATTTTTAAGTTGTTCTTTTTTTATCATCTCATTTGGACTAGATATAACACTAAAGTATCCACCCCATTTTATATACTCATCTTTTGCTCTAGCTATTGCAATTTTATTTGATACTTGTTCTAGCACCGTACTATGTGAAATATTTTTATAAGTTAAAAATTCACTGAAGTTAAAACTATATATTTGAAGTTTTAGCACACGACCAGTAAGTACAGTAGCATAATTTGAAGTTAAAAGTGATGAATTTGAGCCTGTAATGATAAACTTAATATTACTATTTTCATATTTTGATTTTACAAATACTTCCCAATTTTCAAATATTTGAACTTCATCTATAAAAAAGTATATTTTTTCTTTTACATCTGGATTTGCTATTTTTAAATATTCATCAAAAATATTATTAAGATAACTTGCATCCTTTTTATATGGTATAAACTCTGGCTTTTCAAGATTTATAAAAAATATATTTTTAGCTTGTGTTGTTTTTAATAGTTCTTGCATAAGTAGTTTTGCAATAGTACTTTTACCAACTCGTCTAGCACCTATTAAAGCTAATATCTCTTTAGTCTTCAAAAATTCTATTGCATCTTTTAATATCTCTCTTGGTACAAAGTTTTTATAACAAGTTTCATTTACCCAATGTGGATTATCTTCCAATAGAATTGATTTCATATTTATTATACCTTTTTAGGAATGTATTCTATATATTATAATTTTATTTGTTTATTTTTACTTAAATTACTTAATAAAAAATAATTTCAATATTTGCTTTTTTTGATTTAAAGTAAAAAAATGGTATCTAAATAATCATTTTTTCTTATAGTTTAAAAGATAATCATCAACCATTTTTAATTTCAAGCTTTTGCTTAATCCTCTGTGGATTTTAATGAGTATTTTCAATGGAGAAAAAGTTCCACCATCAAGAGTATTTGTAGTGTTAGGTATTTTAAATTTCTTATGTTTATTTCTTGTAAAAAGATATGGAAGATTAGCTCTTAAACTTCTATACGCAGCTCTAACTTTTTGATGAGTATAGTAAAATTTACCAGTATCATTATTAATACTTTTTTACCCTCAAGGGGCACCTAGTCTTCAATAAAATCTTTATATGTTGCATACCATTCATCAAGCTTTTTAGTGAAATTTTTCTCATTAGTGTGA
>Ga0256826_1001165_pt1 | contig 16271 bp, 17 predicted proteins | sample CV79metaG_FD_185975 | JGI IMG/M metagenome (GOLD analysis project Ga0256826, IMG submission 185975) | Hydrothermal vent microbial communities from East Pacific Rise, Pacific Ocean - CV79 | ecosystem: Environmental > Aquatic > Marine > Hydrothermal vents | place: Pacific Ocean: East Pacific Rise...
TATCGCACGATGTTGTCTAGATGAGCATATGATAAAACGTGTAATTTTAGCAAAAAAGAACAGAAGTTGTGTAGTTCCTACACTTAAATCTGTTGACACCCTCTATTTTGACAATAACCCCATAGATAGAGAAAAAACAAAAATTATTCAAACACCCCAACTCTCATGTACTGAAACTTTGAAACAAGCTTTAGCAACAAATAGTGAGTTTACTGATGATAGTTCAGCTATCGCCTCAATGGGTGGTAAAATTATTTTTGTAGAAGGTTCATCCAAAGCACATAAGTTAACAACTGTTAATGATTTATCTAAGCTTAATTGCTTAATAAAACCATCATCGCGCGCATTAACTGGCTTTGGTATTGATATTCATCCTTTTGAAGAGGGAAAAGAGATGTTTCTTTGTGGTGTTAAGATTGATTCACCTTTTGGCTTTAAAGCACACAGTGATGGTGATGTTGCCATACACGCCATTATAGATGCACTACTTGGTGCAGCAGGTCTGGGAGACATTGGTGAATTTTATCCAGATACTTCAGAAACATACAAAGGAGCTGATTCTCGTGAACTTTTAAAAGATACGGTTCATCGATTAAGAGACTTAGGGTACGTCATTGGCAATGTAGATATTACAATTATTGCACAAACTCCACGACTCTTAAACTACAAGAAAGCAATGCGATTTACGCTAGCAGAGCTACTTAATTTAACCCCAAACCTTGTTAACATAAAAGCAACAACTGCTGAAAAACTTGGTTGGATAGGACGAAAAGAAGGCGTAGCTGTTGAATCAGTTGCCACACTATACTACTATGATTGGACACAACAATGAAAATCACCATAATTGAAAATGAGCTTTATCTGGCTCAAAGCATATCAACCAAACTAAATCAGAGTGGATATGAAACTGAAGTATACTCTTCCATTAAAGAAGCCATTGCAACAAGTACAGGTGATGCCTACTTGTTATCAACAAATCTTCCTGGACAGAACTTCAACTCTCTTATTACCAAGTATAAAGAGAAAATCATTATTTTAATGGTCTCATACATTAATAACGATACCGTTGCAGCACCTCTTAAACTTGGAGCAAATGACTATATTGTTAAACCGTTTATGATTGAAGAGTTACAACGAAAGATTGAACATTACAAAGAGTATCAAACACTCAAAAAGTATAAAAATCTGTATAAAGAGTACAATGAGTATCTACTTCAAGACATTCATATTGATGATGATATAGACAAACTAAGAACACCCCTTGTTATCTTAACCAACTATGTTAAATTGGTAGATAAACTTGCATTTACTTATGCAAAAAGAAAAGATAGAGTTTTAGTTTTTGTTCCCCTAAATTCAAAAGATTGGAAAAAGAAGATTGAAAATACTAATCCTAAGTATGTCCTCTATGTTTCCGACTTACAAACCCTAAAAAAAGCTGAACGAGATCAACTCTTTAATCTACTTGAAAATAGAGAATTTATTCTCTCAACGACCTCAGATATTGAAACACCTTATCCAACTATAGAGATAAATACTGACAATAAACTGTATGATCAAAATGAAATTTTAACCATTGATGATTATGTTAAATTTATTGTTAATAACTTTCAATACCAATATCCTGATACCGAACTCTCTAAGAAATTAGGTATATCAAGAAAAAGCTTATGGGAAAAAAGGAAAAAGTATGGCATCTTCAAAAAGAAATAATCAGCTACACATTGATGCAGAAGCATTATCAACCATGGCATTGGTACAAGAGGGTTTAATCGCTCCTGTTACCAAACTTATGACTGAAGCTGAAGCCATTGAAGTACGTAAAACAAAGATGTATAAGAATGTTCCATTTCCTTTTCCTTTCCTTTTGGCACCCAATGGTAAACAAAATGAAACAACATTAAAACGTTTAAAAAAAGGAGATCTGGTTGAGCTTATTCATGAGAAAAAAGTAGTTGGAGAGCTTACCGTTGAAGAGACGTTCCATATTGACCCAAATGAACGATTGATCTGTATTTATGGAACAGCTGATGAATCACATCCCGGAGTTAAAAATACCATAAAGCGCTTAGGAAACATTGCTGTTGTTGGAGATTATACGGTATCGTACCCACTTATTTCTGGGACTAAAAAAACCATGCAAAAGAAAATTCAAGAACTTGGTGCGGTCAATGTATCAGCCTTAATGTTGGCAGCTAGTCCACTTAACCGAGCACATGAACGAATGATTCGACAAGCATTAGACCAATCAGATATGGTAATACTCTTCTTATTAAAACCATTTACCGCTGATGGATTACGTTATGATATTCGACATGAAGCATTAATGACATTTATAGAGAACTTCTTACCCCAAAACAAAGTTGTGGTAGTTCCATTGGAGAACTCTTATATCTTTGCCGGATATAATGAATTGATTTTAGATGCATTGGTAGCAAAAAACTATGGATGTAACCGCTTGGTCATAGGAAATAACCATGCAGGATTGGGTCTCTACTATGATCATGATAAACTAAATTCTATTTTTGATGCATCAAAAGATATTAAAATAGAAATTACAACCGTAGAGCAATATGTTTACTGTAATAAATGTAGAACACTGGTAAGTACGTCAACATGTCCACATGGACAACACCATCATATTCACTACCATTCACCATCAATTTTAGCATTAATGAAAGAGGGTATGATGCCACCTTCCGTACTTGTACGACGTGAAGTATCTGCCAATATTTTAAGTGCTATGTTCCCTGACCGATTTAAAAATCTTCAAACCATTTATGATTCACTCATGCCAAATGATGGTCTTATTGAAGAACATAATGAGGAAGACTTTTATATTAACTTAATGGGTCTTTATCAAACAACATCGTTAACATAGAGGGTAATTATGAACAAAAACAGACTTTTTATTACCTTTTTTGGGACAGGGTTAAGTCCTAAAGCCCCAGGAACAGTAGGTAGCTTTGCTGCTCTACTTGCAGGAATTCTTATTTTAGAAGTTTTTCCAATGCAAACACTCTTCATATTAACATTGGTTATTACCATCATTGGTATTTTTGAAATCAATAAGTATGAAAAAGAGACAGGTAGTCATGACGACAAATCTATTGTCATAGATGAAGTTTCAGGTATGTGGATTGCCATGATGTTTGCTATCTCAACCGCTGAGACCATGACCTATGCTTACGCCTATGAGATTGCCATCGTTGGTAGCTTTGCAGCATTTAGACTCTTTGATATTTGGAAGCCATCTACCATTGGAACCATTGACCGTAAAGTAAAAGGTGGTCTTGGTGTCATGGGTGACGATGTGCTAGCAGGCATTGCAGGAGGTTTATTAACCATTGTTCTTTTATTAGGATTAAATAAAGTTCTATAGTAATACGCAGGGAGAAAAAACTTCCTGCTAACGTAATAACCCTAAAAAACTTCTCAAAATAATCTTTTTATATTCATCTAACATCTCTTCTGAAAGCGCTTCATTCTTTCTCAATTTTAAATGTATACTCTCCAGTTTCTTACGCATCTCTGCATCTATAAGTTGCTCTGTAAAAAACTCATCATCTTCAAGCTTAAAACTTTCACGTAAAGCATGAGAACGTTTAGCAATAACTGAACCATGATACATGGCACGCCCCAATAAAATATAAGGGAAATTCAAGTTTTTCATTGGTCCAATACTCAATTCACGTTTACCTAAGTTTTGTCCCAATATCTCAATCGAGTAAAGATTATCAAAACCTATTCTGGCACCTATACCACCTACAACACCACCTATCAATGATGCTAAAAATAAAGTATGTCCAGCAAACATTAAATCAACTCCCGCACCGGTAATTGCCCCTGCACTTGCACCCGTAATCATTAACTCGCTTTGACTTAACCCAAAAATAGAAGCACTCTCTTTAGAAAAAAGTCCTACCTCATCTAAAATCAATACATTATCAACTTTCTCAATACTACGATGATTCCAAATAAATTCTATGGATTTTTCTAACTCTTTTTCATAATCCATAATTTGTTCTCTATATGCTAACTTCGCTTGTTCTTCTTCCTCTTGGGTAGCAGATTCACCTTCTATATTTTGTTTATAAACAAATGAAATTGTCTTAACCATATTAGAGACAATACTATCAATAGTCTGTTCAACTTTTTGTTGATGCAGATCATCTAACACACTAATGGCAACCTTAATAGACTTTGTCCACTCCTCTTTTAACTGAGCCATACTTTCAAGTAAATCCATATGGTCTCTAAAGGTTGCTTCTATAGGATTAAAGGTACGAACCAGCCTAAAGTAATGTCCTAAGGCACTTTTCCATTGTCCTCTATAATCTTCATCCCCTATTAAGTTTAGAATCGCCATAGAAGGCTGACCACACCAACGTAAAATTTCCATCTCTACTTCATATTCTGGTCCAAAAGGTTTAGATGCATCGACCACATAAATAATACCTGCCCCATCTAAGATAGGTTCTAAAAGCTCAATTTCATCGGTAAAACGTTCATCATTTCGATGTTCATTAACAAACTTCCGAACCAACTCTGCTCGTTTATCTGCAGAGACTTCAGGTTGTTCTTTTAACCACTCCAAAACCCGTCTAGCCCGTTGAAATCCAGGCGTATCAAAAAGTTCATAAATAACTTTTCCATCAACCCGAAGTGGAAATCCACGCTTAACTTGTGTGGTTCCTGGTGTATCTCCAATCTGTACAGAATCATCCAATGCCAAGGAAGAAACAATACTACTTTTACCCTTATTGGGATGCCCTACAACAGCAAATTTTGGGTAGTCATCTATTATATCTTTTTCACTATTATGCATCTATTACCCAAACCTTTTTTGATTTTAATCCTTCAATTTTTCGCTTCCATACCGCAACCTCTTTTTCAGAGCTCTCATAATATCGTCCAACAGTACCCAATGGATAAACCTGAATTTCATTAACCATAATATTTGCAATTAAAAGTTCTAAAAAATCAACAAAATCCATAGTCGGTGGCTCCCATGATTTGACATAAAGAAGTACCACCTCACTACTTAATTTTGCAACTTCTTGATCTTCTAAAAAAGTATGATTTCCACCAACTGTTTGAACTGTCAATGCTTTAATCTCCTTGCTGTCATTGGCTAAAGCTATCTCATCATTAGAAAAATTCCATCCAATAATGGTCTTATATGTTCTACGATGATTATCTTTAATTTGTGTATCTATTTTGGAAACAATCTCTAAATGTTTTTCAAGCTTTTGAGACTCTGTAGAAACATACGATGTTTGAAATTCTCGTAGTAATTTATCTACACCATTTAATGATAAAAAATCTTTCCCCAATTGCCATTTAAAACCAAAATGACTAATAATAAGCATCAACACCCGTAAAATAATCGCATAGAAAAAGGTTACCATGGCTAAAAATTGCCACCAACCCCCAAGAACATTTGCATTTTTTATCATCTCTGGGTCTAGTCTCTCTCCCAATCTATAGTAATGACTCATATGAACCAATTCAACTGAAGGAATAGCATCAGGGAAAAACCAGCTCCATGGCGTTGCAATAAATGTTAGAAACTCTTGAAAAGCAAAGGGTGTCACTTCTAATGTTGTACTCCATGAAAATGCTATATCCTGAATGGCAACTTCCAAAAGAATAGCCAGCAATAATCCTATGGAAAAAAAGAGGGAAAAAAGCTGAAGACGATTAATAAACATCCACTTTTTTAAGGCAGGCGTAAATTTATCATTCACAGCATTTATATTTTTACCAAAAGAGAATAATGAAAATATTTTTTCTACCCAATGAAGTGGGAAAAAAAGCGTAAAAAAATTCAAAATTATTCCATGGCTAAACATAGAGAAAAAAGTCAGTACCATAGAAAAAAGTGGTAATCCCATGGAAAAAAGAAGATAATAAATCACATTAACAGGTGCATCACCACTATAATTTAATAGACCCATCCCTGTAAAAAAACCAAGTAGTAATGATATAAAAGAGAACAGCGTACTCATAGATGAAAAATAAACAGAAAAAACTCTCGAATCTAATGTATCCTGTACACGAAACATACTGCTTTCTGTCCAAAGTAAAATAAGTTTTTTAGGATTTTTAATCAAAGATTGATGCTTTAAAGCAAAAACTCTATTCTCTTCATGAGAACCTTGATACTCTTTTAAAAGTTGAGATAAATTTAGATACGTTAAGATGGAAATCTTATTATATTTTGTTCGCATAAATGACTTTATATTTTTAAAGTATTATACGATTTTTGTGCTTAATTCTCAATCAAAAGAAAAAATTGAGAATTAAGAAGTAGTTATTTTTTATCAGGTCTTTGATCATCAGGCAACTTACATAAGTCTGCCTCATCAAAAAGTTCTAACTTAGGAATAACTATCGCAATTAACGTAACAACCGCACCAAAAATAAGTGCTGTCATATCTTCATGACCCACAAAAAAATCAGGCAAGATACTCTTTCCTAAACTTTCTCCCATAAGCGGATGAAAGAAATCATCATAATAGAGGGTAAATACCAAACCACCCAACAGTCCACCAATGGCTCCAATTAAAACATCTACTCGACCTTCTGCAATAGAAACAGGACCTGTTCCCGGACATTTTCCTAAAATTGCCATAGAGATACCAAATAAAATACCACCAATAACAAGTCCCTGAAGAATAATCGGTTTAACATGATAATGTGCCCCACCTGCATCAATCATAAAGTAGAGTCCTATACTGGTTAAACCTACCGTTAAAAAGAGCATTTTAGGAATAATTGTGTCTTTTAACATGGAAAAACCTGCAATTTTTTCAAATTTATCTACTCTGGTATATTGAATAATCCCACCAAATATAACACCAATCAAAAAAACCAATGCGACAGAACCATGTTCCATATGAATGACATTTTCTACCATGGTAAAAATTCTATCTGTTACCGTCGTGTTAGTTTCATTACTTACAAAAATAATATCTGCCATTATTTTTTACCTTTTGTATTATAAAAAAGTTTTCCGGTTATCACCAATGTTAACATAACAACAGCGCCAAAAATCATAGCAGAAATTGCCATTTGACTCATACCCGACATAAAATGTCCGGAAGTACATCCACCCGCTAATCTAGCACCTATAATCATAATAAAACCTGAAAAAAAGCTCCATAAAAGACGCGAGAGTATTGAGTTGTTTTTATACGTCTTCCATGCAGTAGGAATAAGTGAAATACGAAAACTTTTTGTAATAAAAACAGAGGTGATAAATCCACCAAAAAGTACGCCTAAAAGCATCACTCCTTCCCATGAACCTGAATCTTTGATATGATTTATATATGAATATTTTTCTGGATCCAAATTAAAAATTAATGCAGCTGCATAGGGTACATATGTTGATGCGCCTATTGCTCGATCTGCTCCATAAATTGAGAATGTTAAAAGTAGAAGACCTGACATTAAAATGCCACCCATCCACCATGGTAATCTATTAGCCATTATTATAACCTTTATAATTTTTTCGGAAGTATAGCCAATTAAACTCAATTAGTAAAATTTATTTCTTTTATAAAAATGTACACTAATTTTGATAGATAGTGATGTTTTAATCTCTGTTTTTAAAATACTATTGTCTTATTTCCATGAACAAAAACTCTATCATTTAATACAAAATTTAAAGCCCTTGAAAGTACAATTTTTTCAACATCTCTTCCTGCTTTTTGCATATCTTTCCATTCAAAACGGTGATTAACAGGAATAACATCTTGCGCAATAATTGGTCCCTCATCTAAATCATCTGTAACAAAATGAGCGGTAGCACCTATAATTTTAACACCTCGTTCATACGCTTGTTTATAAGGATTTGCACCAATAAATGCAGGTAAAAAAGAGTGATGTATATTAATAATTTGTTGAGGATAACGACTTACAAAGGATGATGTTAAAATACGCATATATTTTGCCAAAACAATATAATTAAAATCATGTAGATCAATAATTTCTGCTACTTTATCTTCATGCGATTCACGACTTAAACCCTCTGTAGGAACATGGAAAAATGGAATATCAAAACGTCCTACTAACTCTTTTAATACCTTATGATTTGCAATAACTGCTTCAATATCAGCATCCAATTCACCTGCTTCATGACGAATTAAAATATCACCCAGTGCATGAGACTCTTTTGTCGCTAAAATAACAATTTTTTTTCGACTTGGAGCAATCACTTTTAATTGTGCATTTATAGGCGCAACTGATAGCAAAGCTTGCTCTAACTCTAAAATATCAAAATCACCCGTTACAACGGTACGCATAAAAAATTTATTTTTCTCTTTATCAACAAATTCACGATTTGAATCTATATTTAAGTCTCTATCATAAAAAATTTTTGAAATCTTATAGACCAAACCTTTTTCATCATTACAATCAATTAATACTCTTGCTCTCTGTTCCATTTCTATCCTAGAAAATTTTATAACAGAATTATAGCAAAATAATAACCATCAGACTCTAATACTTTTTATACTAAATTTTAAAAAAAAATTTAATTTTCTGAAAAAAAGTAAAATTAATTTTTGAAGGATCTACCAGACGCTTAATTTCACTTAAATTATATCTTGTCGAAAGAAGTACTTCATCATTAGGTAATAAAAATTTTTCTCTTATCATAAGACTTTTAGAAAGAAGGTTGTAAGATTTACTATAATCAAAAAGGTGATAATAACAAAGAGCCAAATGGCTATAACTTGTTGCCAGATCTGGATGATTATTCTTTAAAATAGTTTCTCTTATTTTTAATGCATTTTTAAAAAGAGGTAGTGCCGTTTTAAATGCTCCTTCTGAAGCATAAAAATAAGCAAGATCATGATAACCTTTTGCAGAGGACTCATTATTCTCACCTAAATTCATCAAAATATGTAAAGACTTTTTATATAGTAACTGCGCTTTGTCAAATGATTTTTCTATTAAATATGCATGAGCCAGCTCATTATAGACTTTTGCCGTCTCTTTATGTCCAAAACCAAAGATCTTCTCTTTAACATCAACTGCATTTTGATATAATGATATTGATTGAGGTATTTCTCCATTTAATAAATAGCTTTTTGCTAAATTTTGATAACTTTGTGCTGTTTTTCTATGCTCTTTCCCAAGTGTCAATTCTCTTATACTTAAGGATTTTTCATAAGAGCGTATTACATCTTTTATACTATTTTTCTTTTTATATAAACGTGCTAATTTATTGTAATCTTCTGCTGATACAATACCTTCTTCATTATGTTTAAAAAATGAATTAACAATTAAACCACTTGTATTAAGTTTCCCCAGTTCTTGCACTTTCATTACTTCCCCCATTTATTCTAATAGATGATTTAAATGATAGCAATTTATTACAAAAAGAAAAGCGTTTTAAATTTAAAAAATAATACTATTCTAACAATTTTATATTAATATCCACAAATGATAAATATTTAATTTTTTATTATTTATAAATGTTTTTTTATACTAAACTTTTAGATAACTCTTCCCATTTTTCTTTAAGTTCATTATACCCTGCCTCATACGCCATATCAATTTCTGAAAAATCAAACAGATGCATATTAGCGACACCTTTTATTTCAATATAAGCATCTGCCAATTTTTTTGCCGGCATAGAGTTGGAACGAATCATAATAAGGATTGAACGAATTGCCAATGATTTAAAGTTAGAGAGTTCCTCTCCACGTAAAGGGTTAATGTTAATTGCCAATGATTTTTCATAATATTTCTCCAGCGCTTTCACGGGTAAGTTATCTGAAAATCCACCATCTATATAGGAATGTTCTCCTATTTTTTTGGCTTGAAATAGCGGTGTAATGGTTGAAGACGCTACCGTATAAGCAATCACATCTCCTGAATCAATATAATTTTTTTCACCCGTATCTATATCAGTCACACAAGTATGTAAAGGAATTTTTAACTCAGAATAATCTTGAACACCAAGGGTCTCTCTAAGTTTATTTTCCAAACGTTCCATTTTAAAAAGTCCTATTGCTCCAGATGCCCATGCAAAAAGCTCTTTTTTTTCTAAACCTTTCAAGAAAACTAACATATCTTCACTTTTTAATCCTGCTGCCAAAAAAAGACCTACGATAGCACCAGCACTTGAACCAGAAACAGCCGTTACTTCTACACCTTGTTCTTCTAAAAACTTTATGGCACCCACATGTGCTGCACCACGTAATCCACCACCACTCAAACTTAATGTAATTTTCATCTAACGATACCTTCTAGGTTTTTAGATATAATACCAAAAAATAACCTATAGAGGTATAAGTAATGAAAAAAGTGTTTAAAATTAAACAAGAGAAACTCAAACCAGAACGTGCAGTTGATGCTATAAAAAATGAGCTTCGTAAATATACAAAGCGAGAAAAAAAGAAAGATTTGCCTAACAAAAAAACCATGTATTGGGATTTTGAATGTAAATTTGGAAAAAATTCAGAGTTAGCATCAAGCTGTACCTTTGACGAAATCATTAGTCAACTAAATGATGTTATTGAAGCTGATTGGGAAGAATGTTATATTGAAGTCATGGCAAAAGCCGTAGATAAACCTCTCAAAGAAGAGATTGAAGAGACAGAGTAACACAAAGGTCGGAATACCCGACCCTATTTATATCAAAAATTATTTTGACACATACTTCGCAATAATATCACCAATCTCCGAACAAGAACAAATCTCTTTCGCATCATAAGCACCTAAATCACTCGTTCTATACCCCTGAGATAAAGATTTTTTAATTGCATCATCAATCTTATCTGCAGCTGTAGCTTCATTTAATGCATAACGTAACATCATGGAAGCACTAGAAATAGTTGCCAATGGATTGGCAATACCCTGCCCTGCAATATCGGGAGCAGAACCATGAATTGGTTCATAAAGACCAACCCCTTTACCCGTACTGGCACTTGGAAGAAGCCCAATTGAACCACTTAACATACTCGCCGCATCTGATAAAATATCACCAAAAATATTTCCCGTTAAAATAACATCAAACTGTTTTGGATTTCGAATCAGTTGCATTGCTGCATTGTCCACATACATATGCGTTAACTCAACTTCAGGATACTCTTTTGCTACTTCAATAACGGTTTCTCTCCAAAACTGACTCACTTCAAGAACATTTGCTTTGTCTACTGAACAAATTCTTTTGTCACGTTTCATCGCAATTTTAAAAGCAACATGTGCGATTCTTACAACCTCATCCTTCGTATAAACCATGGTATTATAAGCTCTATCTTCAAGTAACTCTCTTGGTTGTCCAAAGTAGATTCCACCTGTCAATTCACGTACAACCATAATGTCTACACCTCTAACCACATCTGGTTTAAGGGTTGAAGCATTTACAAGTTCATCATAGACAATTGCTGGACGAAGATTGGCAAAGGTACCCATCTCTTTTCGAATAGAAAGAAGCCCTGATTCAGGACGAAGATGACGTTCTAAATTGTCCCACTTTGGACCACCAATGGCACCAAAAAGTACGGCATCACATGTCTTCACACCTTGTATGGTCTCTTCAGGAAGAGGTACACCAGTTGCATCAATAGCTGCACCGCCCATCAACATCTCATTGTATTCAAGATTAAAACCTTCACTTGCAGAAAGTGCATCTAAAACTTTGATTGCCTCATCAATAATCTCAGGACCAATTCCGTCACCTTTAATGACACCAATTTTATAATTTCTACCCATGTTATGCCTTTTCTGCTATCTCTTGTTTAGCGAACGCTATAAGTCCACCTGCATCTACCAACTCTTGCATAAACTCTGGAATCGCTGTAAACTTGTACGTTTTAGCTTGTGAAATGTTAATAACTTCACCTTTTTCCATGTCTACTTTTACCGTATCACCTTCTGCTATCTCTGCTGACTCTTCCAGTTCAAAGATTGGTAAGCCCATGTTAAATGCATTTCGGTAAAAAATTCTTGCAAATGTTGGGGCTATAATTGCCGCAACACCAGCTGCTTTCAATGCAATAGGAGCATGCTCACGACTAGAACCACACCCAAAGTTCTCACCTGCCACAATAATATCACCTTCATTCATTTTAGCCACAAACTCTGGATCTGCATCTTCCATCACATATTTAGCCAACTCACTTGGCTCACTTGTATTTAAATATCTTGCAGCGATGATCAAATCAGTATCAATGTTATCGCCAAATTTCCAAACTTTACCTTGCAAAGTTTCATCCTTTTGTAGGGAGACCCTAGTAATATTATCGCGATTATAGCCAAAATGGGCTAAAATGTGAATGATGCTAATATTTCTCTATACGAGCATCTAATTTTCGAATTTCACCATTGTCATAAATCTTTAACTTTTCTGCATGAAGCGCCCGTCCATTTTCATCTAACTCAAAAATAATAAGTTGAAAAATCTCTTGACACACTTTTGGGATATCATAATGTCCACCCACACTGGTCATAAACCGTTGTAAGGGGATCTTCTTATCCATCCCAATGACACCATCTCGACAACCAGTTAACCCTACATCAGTCACATAACAACAACCATCAACGACCATTAAATCGTCGGTTCCAACATGAGTATGGGTACCAAAAATAGCAGAAACCCTATCTTTAAGTATATGCATCATTGCTAATTTTTCACTGGTCGCTTCAGCATGAACATCTACCACTATATGTTTAATGCCCTGCTCTACCAAACGCTTAACGGCTTCATCAACTTTTATAAAAGGATTATCTGACATCGGCATGGTATAGTTCCCCATAACATTAACAACTGCCACTTTTTCAGTTAAAACATCCACAATTATTTGTCCCTTACCCGCTCCAGAATCGGGGTAATTAATCGGACGAATTAAAGGAAATTCTCCATAGAGTTCAAAAACCTCTTTTTTGTCCCAAGAGTGATTTCCTCCTGTCATAACATCTATACCGTAATTCAAAAGCTCTTCACAATTCTTTCGGGTCAGTCCAAAACCATGTGAAGCATTTTCATAATTGGCTATAACTAAATCTAATCCATATTCTTTTCGTAAATCAGGAAGATACTTTGCAATCATCTCACGTCCTGGCTTACCTACTATATCGCCTATAAATGCTAATTTCATTCTACTTCTTTTTAATTATGTATATAATATTAGCATAAGTTTAAGATGATTTCTTTTAATCCCCTTTCATCCTAAGTTACTTATCTATTTATGCTAAAATCATAATAAAAAATTTAGGTCTCATAATGTTTAATCTCTTACAAAAAGTGGGCAAAGCCCTCATGACCCCCATTGCTGTTCTTCCTATTGCTGCTATTTTACTTCGTTTAGGCTTTGGTGATATTCCTTTTATCACCGGAGATTTTGCCAACATTATGAAAGTAGCCGGAGAGACTATCTTTAAAAACTTAGACATGCTATTTGCAGTTGGTATCGCCTATGGTTTGGCAAAAAATAGTGATGGAGCTGCGGCACTCTCTGCACTGGTAGGTATTTTAATTTCAAAAGCGGTCTATTTACAAATTGATCCAAAACTCAATATGGGTGTCTTCATCGGTATAATCATTGGTATTTTAGCGGGGACGCTCTACAACCGATTTCACACCGTTAAACCCCCTGAATTTTTAGGTTTCTTTGGTGGAAAACGTTTTGTTCCTATTGTCACGGCACTCTCTGCCATTTTGGTAGGTCTTTTAGCAGGTTATTTTTGGCATTATGCACAAGATGCCATAGATGCATTCTCACATGCCATCATTAGCTTGGATGAAATAGGAACTTTTATTTATGGAACGCTTAACCGCCTTCTCATTCCACTTGGTTTACACCACATATTAAACTCTGTATTTTGGTTTCAATTGGGTGACTATACCCATGTAAAGGATGGTGTAGAGGTAGTTGCCAACGGTGACCTTCACCGTTTCTTTGCCGGTGATCCAACTGCGGGTATCTATATGTCTGGGTTCTACATCGTTATGATGTTTGGACTCCCCGCAATGGCACTTGCCATCTACCTCACAACTGAAATAAAACAACGAAAAAAAGCAGGAGCCATCTTAGCAGGGGTTGCCTTTACCTCTTTTTTAACAGGTATTACCGAACCGTTAGAGTTTCTTTTCCTTTTCATTGCACCTTTACTGTTTCTACTTCATGCCATACTTACCGGCTTAGCCTTAGCTACCGCTCACTTTATGGACATTCATCATGGTTTTGGTTTTTCAGCAGGACTTTTTGACTATGTTATCAACTATAAATTGGCAAAAAATCCTTTACTTATATTACCATTGGGTTTAATTTTTTCTTTTATCTATTTTATCCTCTCATACTATCTGATTAAAATCTTTAAACTCAAAATCTTTACCGCTGACCAAGAGGAGAATGGAGCTGAAAAAAATGACGAAGCTCAAGCTTTCATAGATGCACTGGGAGGAAAAGAGAATATTATCTCTACCGATGCATGTATTACCAGACTAAGAATGGAAGTGAAATCATCTAAAGAACTAAATGAACAAGCGTTCTTAACACTCGGAGCAAAAGGGGTCATTAAACCAAGTGACACTACCATACAGATTGTACTTGGTACCCGTGCCGAAAGTGTTGCCGAAAGCATAAAAGAGAGTCTATAATTTAGAAATATGACAATATGTCATATTTCTTCACCCCTTGTTTATTTCATGATATAATAAATCATATCATATTTAAAGGCAATCCACATGCAAGGAAAATTAAACGTGACCTATCAGCTCATCTGTGACAACGACACCTATCAAGAGCTCTCTCTTCAAGAGATTTTAGCCAATGAAAAAATTATAAAATTACTCAAAAGCGAATTTGCAAAAGGTATCAGAAACCTTCAACTCTCAACCAATGATCCACAAAGTACTCTTATCATTAGTACTGAAAAGGAGCAATATTATTTTGAAGCAGAAAAAAAAGATTTCGCAGACCTCATCGAACTGGCAGAAGAAGATGCTAAAAAACGTAAACTCTTCAAAAAAGGGTGTGAAGCCGTTGAAATTATTGATTTTAAAACATTAGACTAGGTTGTTGTTTACAACAACCCCTCATCCGTAAAACTATAAAATCCATCTTTAGCTAAAATGACATGATCAAGTAACTCTATCCCTACCAGTTTAGAGACTTCATCTAGCCGTTGAGTTATGGCTATATCTGCCCTACTTGCACTTAATGTACCACTTGGGTGATTATGGGCGATAATAATTCCCGCAGCTCTATCAGCAATAGCATCTGCAAAAACTTCTCGTGGATGCACCAAACTTTGATTGAGTGTTCCTATAAATACAGTTCGCGTATTAATAATGTGAGAAGCCCCATCAAGTGTTATTACCAAAAAGTACTCCTGCTGTTTGGTAGAGAACTCTTTTAACTCATTATAAACATCTTCTGCTGAGGTTATTTTTTTATTAGACTGAGAGGTATAACGCTTAGCCAACTCCAAAGCCGAAACTATCTGCGAAGCCTTAGCCACCCCTAAACCATGAATATCTAGCAGTTTTTCTAATGACAAATTTTCAAAAGACTCATCCATCATAGCAATTATCTCACGAGAGAGTTTACGAACATCTTTCCCTTTTATCCCCGAACCTATAAGCACAGAGAGAAGCTCATCATTTTTAAGAGCTTGAACACCCTTCTTTACTAACTTCTCTCTTGGTTTGTCGTCTTTGTGTAGTTGTTTTATGGTTTTCATATTATGCCTTTATGGGAACAGTTCTATAGTAACCCCAAGAAATATTTAAAAGTATCTTGAGTTGTTGCTCTGCAAAAGTGGCACAACTTGTGCCACTTTTAGAATAAAAGAGATAGCACTTTAGTATAAACTCTTTATATTCAGTGGTTTGGATATTTGGCATTTTATAAATCCTATAGCTTTTTTATTATTTTAACATTAAAAAATAATTTTCGTTATAAATATGGCAAATTGTCATGTTTTTGGATTTTTTAGAGAGTTCTGTAGGGGGCGATTGCCATCGCACCAATATTAGATATAAAAAAGAGCTATGATTTTATTTTGAATATAGAGATAAAATGGTGTGATAGCAATCATCCCCTACAGGGCAAAGCCCTTATTCCCAACGTCCTCGTTGGGAATATGTATGGGAGTTAATCATCTAACTCATCCCCATCAAGCAAAGCTTCCCATTCCTCAAAAAACACACTATCAACATCTCGTTTAGTATATATTTTCTTACCATCTTCTATAGTACAAAGTTTATTATTTTCAATAAAAAGGACTTTATTATTATGAGTTATATGTTT
>Ga0256826_1001166_pt1 | contig 16267 bp, 20 predicted proteins | sample CV79metaG_FD_185975 | JGI IMG/M metagenome (GOLD analysis project Ga0256826, IMG submission 185975) | Hydrothermal vent microbial communities from East Pacific Rise, Pacific Ocean - CV79 | ecosystem: Environmental > Aquatic > Marine > Hydrothermal vents | place: Pacific Ocean: East Pacific Rise...
AGATTTATTTAATTTCTAAGTATGAATTAGTGTAGCCATATCAACTCAACAAGGTACTAACAACTCATCTAATATAAGAGCCAGAATTCAAATATTAGAATCATTTTTTAATATTGACTATGAAAAATCACTCATTAGATTTCATGACAAAAATTAAAGAAATAAAAACAAAGATGTGAGTTATTATAAAGAGTTTTAATGAATTATATTACTTTGGTGTATCCAAACAATCCAAAAGAAGTAAAAAAACTCTTATTCAAGGGATAATTGATAACAAAACCTTGGAAGAAGAACAAAAGTAAACTGTAATTTTCAAGTTTAAAAAAGTTCGATTTGATATAATCTAAAATAGAAAGTGTCAAGTCGTATTATCACTTTATCCTTTAAGTCAGTCGTATTAGAAGGAACTAGAATGAGTCAAAATATCATTATTAATTTTAATTAAAATAAAAAATGTCAACATCAAAAGAAAATTGGTACTTATAATAAATTAGTACCAATTGTATTAACTAATCTAATGATTACAATCACTACTAAAAAAAGTAGAAAATAATTAAAATGAATTCGAACTAATAGAAAAATGGCTTTTAAAAATATTTAGAAGCCCATAATATAACATCCTATATAATAGAAGCTAATAAAATAAGCCTAACATTTAGAACTAGAGAGCAGTAACTATTGAGATAGAGAAAGATATCTTGTACTAAAACTTTATAAACTACACCCTTGACCAACACTATTATGAACCTCTTTTAGTCCGCATGAGTCACATTTGTATTCTATTTCTATTATTCCACTACATCCATGATTTTTAAGTATCCTTTTTTTTATAACATCTACTTTAAAAACTGTATTTGTTGCATCATCTCTAAATGATCGAAAAGTTTCACCACATCTAGGACAAGTACCCTCATCTAAAGTATACTGCCTATCTTTTTTACTTTTAAAATATAGTAAAACAGAAAAAATTGAGATTAAAAAAAGTATTAAGATTGAGATTAAAGTATACATATTTTTCCTTTTATAAAATAAATCCCATAATAAACCCAATAGCAAAACCTATAAGATGAGAATACCATGCGATAGGTAAGCCAATAAGAAGTGGAGCAAATGAGATAAACAATATCCAAATCACCATCCCTTTTCTCATATCTGGGACTCTTAAAGCTACAAAACCAATAAGAACACTAATAGCCCCACTAGCACCAACAACATTTGCCCAATCATTAAAATAATACATATAAGCTAATGTTCCAATAGAAGTTAAAATTCCACCTACAATATATATAATAAAAAATTTAAATTTTCCAAGATAATCTTCTATCATATTTCCAAACTGCCACAATACAAACATATTCATAAGAAGATGCTCTACTCCACCATGGCTGAATATTGAACTTAAAAGTTGATAATATAATTCATTATTAAAAAAATATATATTAAGCCCAAGCCAAAGGGAACCATTTGGGATATTGATTTGTATTATATAAGCTATAATAGTCAAACCAATAATAATATTTGTTAGAGTTAATACTTTTTTATTTTGTAACATTTTTATCTTTTACTTTTTTATTTAATTTTTGAGAAAGTTTAATTTGAGCTTCTCTTTTTTGATATTGACCTTTTAAAAAGTCTTTATATTTTTGTAGTTCTTCTTGCTTTTTAGCTTGTATTTTTTGTTGAGGAAGTATATAGTTTGTATACCAGATGATAACAACACACATAATAACTATAGTAATTAGAGAATAAAAGTTATTGATTACCAAGCTATCTTTTCTTGGAACTCTTATACTTTTAACTTCTATTTTTTCTATATTATCTATATCTATTTTATTTTCATCATCTTTTGACATACGAAACTATATAAGACCAGCTTTTAACACTTCATCAATAGTTGTAACTGCAATTATCTCTAAAGTTTCTTTTACTTCATCAGGTATATCTTTTAAATCTCTTTCATAATTCTTTTTAGGAATAAGAGCTTTTGTCATTTTTGCTTTAGATGCAGCAATTAATTTTTCTTTTAGTCCACCAATTGGTAAAACTTTTCCAGTTAATGAAAGCTCACCCGTCATACATAAATCAGCTTTTACTTTTTTACCACTAAGAATAGATGCAATAGTTAAAGCCATAGCAATACCTGCACTTGGTCCATCTTTAGGGGTTGCACCTTGAGGAATATGAAGATGAATATCTTGATCTTTAAATGTTGCTTTTTTAAGTTTTTTACTATCTATTAAACCTTTTACAACACTATGAGCGATTCTTGCACTCTCTTTCATAACATCACCCATATTTCCAGTAAGTTGTAGTGTACCTTTTCCTGTAAATTTTACAGCTTCTATTTTAAGTACATCTCCACCTACACTTGTCCAAGCAAGACCATTTACAATACCAACAGAATTTTTCTTATCTGCTAAATCTATTTCAAATACTGGGTTATCTAAAAATTCTTCAATATTTTTACTATTTATAGTTACTTTTTTTAGTTCACTATCATTTAAAAGTTTTTTAACTGATTTTCTAAATAGTTTATTAAATACTCTTCGTAAGTTTCGCACCCCCGATTCTCTTGTGAACTTTTCAATTAGAAGTTTTACAGTTGCATCACTTAAAGATATCTCTTTTTTAAGAAGTGCATGTTTTTTAAGTTCTTGAGGAATTAAATAATCTTTTGCAATATGAAACTTTTCACTTGGAGTATAAGAATTTATCTCAATAAATTCCATTCTATCTCTTAGAGGTGCTGGAATATTTCCAAGATTATTTGCTGTTGCTACAAATATTATAGAACTAAGATCAATATCAAAGTTTAGATATAAGTCCCTAAACTTATCATTTTGTTCAAGATCAAGAAGTTCTAGCATAACAGCAGTTGGGTCACCTCTATGATTTTGCCCTACTTTATCAATCTCATCTAATACAATTATAGGATTCATTTTTTGTGCAGTTACAAGTCCAGATACTAATCTACCCGGCATTGCTCCTACGTAAGTTCTTCTATGTCCTCTTAGTTCATTTACATCTTCAAGTCCACCTAAAGCAATTCTTACAAGTGGTCTTTTAAGTGCAGATGCAATTGAGTTTGCTAAAGAAGTTTTACCAACTCCAGGAGGTCCTACAAAACATAATACTGTAGAGTTTTTAGAAGATTCTTCTACATTTTTAGATTTCAAGTGTTGTTTTACTGCAAAATATTCTAAGATTCTATTTTTAGGCTCAACTAAAGAGTAATGATCTTTATTTAACTGCTCCTCAACATCATTTACTTCAATAGTTTCATTTGAGTATTGGCCAAAAGGTATTTCTAATACTTGTTCAATATAAGTTTGTAACATAGAAGCATCACCACTTTCTGGATGCATTCTACTAAACTTATCTATTTGTTTTTTTACCTCTTTATATGCTAAAGTATTCATATGAGGTTTAAGCTCTTTTAGTTGTTTTCTAAATTCCGCAACTTCTTCTTCTTTATTATTATCTCCAAGCTCTTTTTGAATAGTTTTTAACTGCTCTTTTAAGAAATAATCTTTATTTGTTTTTTCAATCTTTTTATTTACTTTTTTAGTTATTTCACTTTTAAGTTCAATTCCATCTATCTCTTTTTTTACAAACTCAATAAGTTTATATAGTCTTGACGATATATTTGTCTCTCTTAATAATTCATAAGATTCTTCTTTTGTAAGTCTTAAAACAGAAGATATCAAATCTGCAATTCTATTTGCATCATTATTTTCATCAATTGTTTTTATTAAATCTGCTGGGAACTTAGAATTTAAATTTGATAGTTTTAATATATTTTGTCTTAAAATATCTAAAATAGCTCCAACTTCAGTTTCATTATATGGCTCTATTAATAAATTATCAACTACAACTTGTAATGGTTCATATGATACAACCTCTTGTATAATAATTTTTGCTAAACCCTGAAAAAGCACTTTGATTTTACCATCAGGAAGGGCAACTTTTCTCATTACATTACCAGCAATTGCTACATTATAAAAATTTTTATTTTTTTCTTTTGCATTTTCTTCACCTTCTATACTCATAGCAACTATAAGAAGTTTATTGTTATCAACTGCATATTGTACAGCTCTTTGATTTTCTTCACTTTGGATAAAAAGTGGTGCTATCATAAATGGATATAAGAACATATTATCCTCAACAACCATTGGTAGTGTATCTGGAAATGAATCATAATCTTTTAATTGCATATTTTCTCCTATTCAAATATATATCTGTACCAAGATACAGATACATCTTCTATTGTTTCAAGTTCACTCCAAGAAACTTTAGCTTTTTGCTTATAAAACTCAACAGCTTTTGGTTTATCTTTTCTATCATATAATCCTGCAATTTCTGTGTCTAATGAAGCTTTTGCCATTTGAAGTCTACTTTGCATAGTTTTTACCAAATAAATATATGATGAGTTTGGATAAGATAAAGTAAATTTATCAATATCACTTAAAGTACTATCTATTAATTTTTGCTCTCTAAATTGTTGTTTAAATGCTAAAAATTTAGCTTTTATCTTTAAAAATCTTACATAATCTTGTAAAGAATTATTTTCAAATCTTTTAATATAATCATTAAAATAATACACAGCAAGTTCATACTCTTCTTCATCCATATGAGTAATTGCTATTACCATAAGAGCTGATGGCAAAAGTGGTGATTTTCTATGTTCTGATTCTAATGATGTATAAGTATCATCTGCCTTATCTAATTGATTTAATGATATCTCTTTTAACATTTTATTGTACCAATATAGTGCTGGTTTATTATATTCTTCTTGATTTTTAGATGCACATGATGTAAAAATTATTATTGTTGTAATAATTAAAATTATATTTTTATATATCAAATTTTTTCCTTATTTATAGTAAGACTAAGATTTTATCTTATTTAATTTAAAATTTCTTGAACTCTTCCAACATCACCATTAGTTAATCTAATTTTTATACCATGAGGATGTGTTGGACTATTTGTAAGTATATTTTTTACAATTCCACTAGTTAGTTTACCACTTCTTTGATCTTGTTTTAATACAATATTTACTTTTAGCCCTTGTTTTACATCAAATCTTTTTTTAGGGTCTTTAGATATCATCTTGGCTTCTAAAGTTTAAAGCTTTTTTTGCAAACTCTATATTATAAAAGAATAATATTTTAAAAGCTAATGAAACTTTAGTATTTTTTGCTTCACTTGTATCTAAAATAGAAAATGAAAAACCTTCTAGCTCTTCATCTTTTGGTTTAATTGTAATTGTAACAGGCTTTAATACTTTCATCATATTCATAGTATTTTTATAATCTCTAGGTTTAAGATCATTTAACATATCACCATCTCGTTCCTCTTTTTTCATTGCATTAAAAAGAGCAGTAAGAGTTTCTTTATAAATTGATTTTTCCCAATTTATAGTACCATTAGCATAATGAAATATTGCAGTTTTATTTAAAAGTGCATTTGGTTTTGTTTCTCTTATATTTTCAATTAATCCAAGATAGAAATTAGTTCCACCTACACTTTGTACATCATTTTTTATTTGTTTTGATATCTCTTCTTTTTGTTCATTTGTTAAATTATCATAATTCATTTTAATCCTTATTTTTATATTTATTTTGTGTTATTTTTGTTAATATTGCTATAAATACAACAAATACTGTTACTATACTAAAACCTATAATTTCACTTTGTAAATCACTCATTTTATTTTCCTTGAAAATATTTGTAGTTTTTATAATAATTTATAAGATTCATAATAAGTACAGACATTATACCCATAACCCAATACATAAACCATTGAGATATCATCCCTATAAATCCATCTTCATAATAAAAATCAACTACTTGAAAAACTAAAAACAATAAAATTGTAAATTTTAAAGAAATATTATTATTTACATTGAAATCTATAATCTCTACATCTTTTAGTTTTATTTTAAAATATAAATTTACAAAAAACAATATAGCTGTAATTGTAAGGAGAATATATTCTTCAAAAATTATATTTTTTATCTCTTCTTTTGTAAGAATAATATTGTATATAAATGCTATTGCTAAAAATGATATAGAAAATAAAATTATTAAATATTTTTGCAGGATATTATCTTATTTATTTTCTATATAGCAAACTTGGTTTCGTCCTGACTCTTTAGCTTTATATAAAGCTAAATCTGCCCGATGAAGAACATCTTCTAAAGTTTGATCTACATCTGTTAGCATAGAAACACCTATACTTACTCGTAAGGGTACACTTTGCCCATTGTTTGTAGTGAAGTTTAATTTTTCAATTATATCTCTCATTTTTTCAGCAACTAAGATAGTCCCTTCTAAAGAAGTATGAGGAAGTGTTGTGGCAAATTCTTCTCCGCCAATTCTACCAAATATATCAGATTTTCTAACCACTTTAAATAACTCTTTAGATACTAGCTTTAAAGCTTCATCTCCAAGTGCATGTCCATATGTGTCGTTAATAGATTTGAATTTATCAATATCAATCATCAGTACACCAAGTGTTTGTTTTTCTCTTCTAATATAAGGGATCATAGAATCACTAGAGTCAAAAAAACTTCTTCTATTTTTTACTCCAGTTAATGAATCTGTTGTAGCCAATAGATGCAATTTTACGTTTGTATCTTTTAACTCTTTAGTTCTTTTATCAACTGCATCTTCTAATACATTTTGGTAATCTCTTAATCTTCTCTCTTGATCATATATTTTAATAGTTTCAAGAATCATTAATTCAAAATTAAATTTATCTAAATCTTTTTCTATTAATCTATATATTGATGCATTATTAATAATATTAGAAATTTTATTTACATCTAAATCTAAATTAAACAATACATTTTTTGTATATGGAGAGTTCCTATAAAAATTAATCAAAAATTCTTCACCTGTAACATTTGGTAAATCATTACTTAAAATAGTCATTAATATTTCATGTCCACTTGCAATATTTTTAAAAGAATCAATTAATGCTTCATCAGCAGTAGTATATGTATATACTACATAATTACTATCAATAATGTTAGTAATTTTTTTCTCTAATTTTTCTAAAATATCACTATCACTATCTATACATACTATTATATATTTAGAATTCATATTATCTTCTTTTTATTGATTTTATATATTATATTATATTATATCTTAACTGTTAATCGACTAAATATCAAGGTCATCCCAAAATTCATTAAAATCAAGATTTGTCATTGCATTTTCATCATCTAAATTTTTCTCTAAAAGCATCTTTTGTTGTTTATCAAAATAATCTTCTAATGCCTCTTTTAAAATCTCACTATAATCTTTATTTAAAATTTTTGTATATGCATCTAATTCTTCAAGAATAGCATTATTTAAAGAAAAATTTATCTTACTTTCATCCATTTAAAACCTAACCTTTTCATGTAATATATCATCTCTTTGGACAAATCTATTACATTTAATACCATTTAATGCAATACATATATCTTGCCATTTCTTTGTATGTCCACCATTTTCATGAGTAGTATCCCCAAAAATAAACATCATGGCATGTGCATATTCATGTGGCAATACATATTTTATCATATAATCTTTAGTTTCTTGAAATCTTTTTTTATTTAAAACAATTTTTATATCATTGTCTGCATATGTAGCATATCCATATAGATTATCATTTATATTATTATCTATAATAATTGGTATATTTACTTTTAATCCATAGTTTTTATAAACTAAATATTTAAGTTCTTTTTCTTTTTGTTTAATCTCTTGTATTATTTCAGTTGATAAAGGGTTACTTCTAAAGGAGCTATTTTTATAAGATATATATACCAATAATATAATAGATATTATTGTAATTGACATAAATATTTTATAATATTTTTGCATAACTAAATTTAGTAGCCAAAGCTACTAAATATTTACTTTCTAATCTTCTCTTGAAGTGATATCAATAAGGTGATAACCAAATTGTGTTTTAATAGGTCCATGAATTTTTCCAACTTCACCATTAAATACCACTGTATCAAATTCTGGAACCATTTGACCTGGACCAAATGTACCTAAAGCTCCACCTTCATTTCCTGATGGACATTGAGAATAAGAAGATGCAGCTTGCTCAAAAGTTGTATCTCCTGCTTCAATTTGTGCTTTTAAATCTTTACAAACTTGTTCGTCTTCTACTAAAATGTGACTAGCTGTTGCTGATGCCATTATATTTCCTTAATTTTTAATTGTGTTATTTTACTTTACTTTAGCACAAAATACTATTAAAGATAACAAGTAAAATACTTAAGTAAAACTTCAATAAAAAAACTTATAGTTATAAATTGTATTATTTTTATTTATAACTTAGATATCTTAAATCAAAATATAGTTAAAATACAAAAAAATTAAGGAATTTAAATGAATAAAGAATTAAAACAATTTAGACTTGTTGCTTATATTGAGGGTTGGTCATTTTTAATATTATTATTTGTAGCTATGCCACTAAAATATTTAATGGGATTTGCAATTGCAACAAAAATTGTAGGTATGACTCATGGAGGATTATTTATATGGTTTATTTATGCTCTTTATATGAGTGCAAATGAACAAAAATGGGGAATTAAATTTTCAATTATTGCATTTGTTGCTTCACTAGTACCATTTGGAACTTTTTTCTTAGATAAAAAGCTAGCTCCTATGGATACAACAAATGAAGAAGAAGTAATTACAGAAAACTAAATTTTTATAAGAATTTTATCAAGCATATTTGTAGATAAAATTCTTTTTAAATATCCTAATAAATATGTAGCTTTAGTAATATAATATCTAGGCTTTACTTTTTTTGATAATATAATCTTTTCAACTACTTTTGCAACTTCTATTGCTTCAAGATTAAAAGGTACTTCACTTTTTTTAGCTTCAAGACTTTTTTCATAATTTATCTTATATCTTGAGTTTTTCATATCTACATTTTGCACAAGTTTTTCCATAGCATTTTTTCTAAAATCACTTGTAACCGGTCCAGTATTTAAAAGAGTAACATCAATATTTGTATTAAGCAATTCTAATCTTAAAGTATCAGTTAATCCCTCAATGGCATATTTACTTGCATTGTATGAACCTCTTAGTTTTAAAGATATAAGCCCAAGTACAGAAGAATGTTGAATAATCTTTCCATAGCCTTGAGAATGCATGATTTTAAGTACTTGTATAGTAACTTCATGTAGTCCAAAAACATTTGTTTCAAACTGCTCTTTAAGAGCATCAACACTTAAGTCTTCAACAGCCCCAGGCTGTCCATATCCTGCATTATTAAATACTACATCAAGTTTATTATTTGTTTGTTTTAAAATACTGTGTAGTGTTTGAGTAATAGAATTTTTAGATCTTACATCAAGTAAATAAGAAGTAAATCCAAGAGAAGTAAGATGATCTACATCTTTTTGTTGTCTTGCAGTTGCAAATACTTTATACCCTTTTTCTTTTAGATATAAAGCAGTTTCATATCCAATACCAGACGAGCATCCAGTAATTAAAATATTTTTCATATTATTTTATAGTTGCAATAGTTTGAGTAAATCTTACAGGTTCATTAACAAGTTCTTCTAACTCTACCATATTTTCTTCCCAAAATAATAATACAGTAGAACCCATTTTAAAGTGACCCATACAATCACCTTTATTTAAAAATAAATTTTCATATTCATATATACTTATTTCTGTTTTATCTGAATTTGTTTCTATTGTAGGTTCAAAATCAAATGCCATTTTTCCAACATTTAATGCTCCTACAAATACCATATAATACATTTTACCTTCAGTAGTTTTACACTGTGCAATTACTCTTTCATTTTCAACAAATAAAGAATCTTGCTTATTTAAGTATTTAAAATTTACAGGATATAATTTCCCTGGAACATGGATAAGTTTTAGTATTTGTGAGTTATAAACTGAATGGTATCTATGATAATCTTTTGGACTTAAATAAAAATTCATAAAAGTACCATTTTGTATTTTTGATAAATCTTCAGAAGAAATATGTTCAGTAAAAAGCTTCTCTACAGAGTACTCCATACCTTTGATTTGCAAAGCCGTATCATTATTTATTTTACCTGCTTCACTTACAAAACTATCAGCAGGTGATATAAAAGTATCTAAACTCATATCAACTTTTCTAGGCGTCACTAAGGCTCTTGTAAATAACTCATTTAAAGTTTTATATGAACTAGCACTTCTAAATTCACTCATATCAAGTCCTAGCAAAAATACATATCCATTATTTATAACACTTTGAATTGGTGCATAAAATTCATATGATGCAAATTTATGAAAGTATTTAGAAATCTTATTCGTAATATGCATATTATCTCTTTAAAGTTAGTTCGTTTTTAACTTTTTCTGAGTTTATTTTTTTGATTGTAGTAACGGCAATCTCTTCAAATCTTTTTTCATCAAAAGCTAATTCTTTTACAATCTCTTCTTTTGAAATACCTTCGTTTTTCATATTGTAAAATTTAAACTCTTTTTTTGTAAGTCTTCTTTTTAAAATCAGTCTTAGTTCTGATTCCTCTTTTAAATCAAAATTTAATACTTTGATATCATTTTTTAATGCTTCTTCTAATGTCATTTTTTATCCATTTGTTTTAATATACGCGATTATAACATATCTTTTATTAAGTATTTATCCAATCATTTAAATCAGTCATATCAGAATAAGAAGTCATATCAAGTTGAACAGGAGTTATAGAAACAAAACTTGCTTTAATAGCTTCAAAATCACAATTTTTTTCCTTACTTTCTTCCCAAAGTAAAGGGTGCAATCCAATCCAGTGAAACTCACTACCTTTTGGATCATGATATCTATGACAATCGTTCCCAAATACTCTATACCCTGCTTTTGTTATTTTTATACCATTACATTCTTCTACATTACATGGTGGAATATTTATATTTAAAAGTTTTCTTTGCCCAAGAGGAAATGAACCTTCAAATATTTTAGATACCATTTCAAAAATAGTTTTTTTAGCTAAAGCATAATCCCATAAATCACCAATCTGTTTTGCTTTAGAATCTAAAACTTGAGAAATTGAAATAGAAGGTACTCCTTGAAGTACCCCTTCCATAGCCCCTGCAACTGTACCGCTATATGTAATATCTTCACCCATATTTGAACCAATATTTATACCACTTACAACCAAATCAGGTAATTTACCCTCTTCATATAAGTTATGTAAACCTAAAAAAATACAATCTGTTGGAGTACCATCAACTAATCTATAAAAATCATCATCTACACTTTTAAATTTTAAAGGTGTAGTTAGTGTCATACTATGAGCACATGCAGATTTATTAGATGAAGGGGCAACTACAATTATATTTGCAATTGGACTTAATGCCTCAACTAAAGCTTTTAAACCTAATGCATCAAAGCCATCATCATTTGTTATTAAAATATTTTTTTCCAAATTTTCCCTTTTAGCCTAAATATACGCCATGTAATTCTTTTAAGACACTTTCAGCATTTTTATTTATCTTATATCCACTATCTATTTCTACATCACCAAGTTTTGATTTTATTGTAATTATCAATTCTCTTTTTCCTTGATTTTGTGATACTACTTCAAAAAGTTTATACAATATATTTTCATCTTCATCATAGTCAAGATATACAGTTAAAGGAGCTTCAACTGGTGCTGCTTTTTTTAGTTTTATTTTCTCTTTTTTTGCTTCTTTTAAAGACTCTACTTTTTTTACAGCCATCTTAGTTCCAAAATCATCAACAGTAACTTTTACTTTAAATGCAATTGGTTTTTCCATATCAAAATCTTCTTCAATCTCTTTAATAACAGACTCAAAAAGCATAAGTTCAAAAGATCCATGTAGATCCATAATAGTAGCAATCCCAAAAGGATTTCCTTTTTTAGATATTCTTTTTTGAATAGTTTCAACTTTTCCAATTAAAAGAGCTTCACTACCATCTGCTATTTCATCAATTTGAGAACTAAGAGTATAATTTATATTATCAAGTGTTTCTCTAAATCTATCAAGGGGATGCCCTGAAACATAAAATCCTAAAGATGCTTTTTCAAACTCTAAAATCTCTTTATCATCGTATTCAGGCATATCTTTTATAGTTACTTCAATAGTTGTCATCTCTTCACTATCCCCAAATAGCGAACCTACCGCTTGCTTTTTAGCTTGTGCAGCTTTACCTGCAGCTTCAACTATATCTTCAATTTGTTCACACATAGCTGCACGGGTATAATTAAAGCAATCAAAAGCACCAGATTTTATTAAAGTTTCTATAACTCTTTTATTTACTTTAGAAGAATCAATTCTAGAAACAAAGTCACTTAAATCTTTAAATTCACCCTCTTCTCTTGCTTTTAGCATAGAATTAATAGCGACATCTCCAGCACCTTTAAGTGCACCCATACCAAACATAACTACTTCTTTTCCATTTAGTTTGTTTGCTGAAAATACTAAATATGATTTATTAATATCAGGTGGTACAAGATCAAATCCCATCCTTTTTACTTCATCAACATATTTTACTACTTTATCAGTATTATCTTTTTCTAGTGTAAGAAGTGAAGCCATAAATTCTGTTGGAAAATAACACTTTAAATATGAAGTATAAAATGTAACCATAGCATAAGCAGCTGAATGTGATTTATTAAATCCATATCCAGCAAACTTAACAATTAAATCAAAAAGCTCTTCACAATGTTGTCTATTATAACCCTTTTTAACTCCACCATCTGCAAACTCACCTTTTAGTCTATCCATCTCTTCAACAATCTTTTTACCCATAGCTCTACGAACTAAATCAGCACCTCCAAGGCTAAATCCACCAATGACCTGCACAATTTGCATAACTTGCTCTTGGTATACAATAACTCCATAAGTCGGTTCAAGTATTGGACGAAGTGGCTCATCAAATTCATCATAAAAATAATTTATCTCAGCACGCCCATGTTTTCTATCAATAAAATCATCAAGCATTCCAGACTCCATTGGTCCTGGTCTATATAGAGCAAGTACCGCAATTATATCTTCAAAATTTGAAGGTTTTAGTCTTTTACATAAATCTTGCATACCTGAAGATTCTATTTGAAATAATCCAATAGTATTTCCAGTACAAATTAAATCATAAACTTCTTTATCATTTACATCTTTTGTAATAAAATCTATTCTATGTCCATGCCTTTTTTCAATAAGCTGTAATGCACCTTCAATAACAGTAAGCGTTTTAAGTCCCAAGAAGTCAAATTTGATTAAATCCACATCTTCTACATATTTACCATTGTATTGTGTTGCAATTGTATCTTGACCTGATGGTTTAAAAAGTGGTGTTTTTTTCCATAATGGTTCATTTGAAATAACAACTCCAGCTGCATGAGTTCCTGCGTTTCTATTTAGACCTTCTAAGGCTAGTGCATATTCCCAAACTCTTGCTGCATTTTTATCAAAATCACAAAGCTCTTTTATTTTTGGTTCTTTTTCCCATGAATCAGCAAGATTAATTCCAAGTTCATCAGGGATAAGTTTAGCCATAGCATCAGCTTCTTTATACGGCATATCAAGAACTCTAGCAACATCTCTAATTACCCCTTTTGCTAAAAGCTTACCAAAAGTAATAATCTGTGCAACATTTGATCGTCCATATTTTTCAACAACATAGTCAATAACTTCTTGTCTTCTAGCTTGACAAAAATCCATATCAATATCTGGCATAGATATTCTTTCAGGATTTAGAAATCTCTCAAAAAGTAAACCGTAAGGCATTGGATCAATATCTGTAATTTCTAAAGAAAATGCAACTAAACTTCCAGCAGCTGAACCCCTTCCTGGACCTACTGGAATTTTTTGTGCTTTACCAAAAATAACAAAGTCCCAAACAATAAGCATATATCCAGGAAATTTCATATTATTAATAATATCCATCTCAACTTGTAATCTATCTTTATACTCTTGATGTTTAGAAGGATCAACTATTAAAAGTCTTTTTTCTAGTCCCCTTTGACATTCATCTATAAATAATACTTTATCATTTTCTAAAGAATACTCTAATTCTGGCTCTGGTAAAACAAGATTATTAACTTCAGATTTTTCTCTAGTAAATTTAAAGTTAGGTGGAGTTGGATCTCCAAGTTTTATTTCTAAATCACATTTATTTACTATCTCTTGAGTATTATGTAAAGCTTCAGGAATATCAGCATAAAGTTTTGCCATTTGTTCTGGTGATTTGACATAAAATTCATGAACACTATGACGCATTCTATTTGGATCATCATAAAGTTTATTCATAGCTATACACATAAATGCTTCATGCGCTTCTGCATCTTTTTGGTTTGTATAGTGAGTATCATTTGTTGCAACAATCTTTATACCCGTTTCTTGTGCAATTTTAATAATACTTGTATCAATATAATGTTGATCTACAATACCATGACGCATAATCTCAAGATAAAAATCATCTCCAAAAATATCTTTATATTCTAAGGCTATTTTTTTTGCTTCATCATACCCTTTTGCACCATTTTTAACATTTCTTTCGTTTTTTAAATTAAGATGCCAGTTTACTTCACCTTGTAAACATGCAGCACTACATATAATACCTTCACAGTTTTCTCTTAATATTTTTTTATTTATTCTTGGGTAGTAGTAAAACCCATGCATATAAGCTTGAGATGATAAATACATAAGATTTTTATATCCTGTATCATTTTTAGCATACAAGCAAAGGTGAAATCTTCGTTTTGTAGTTTTATCACCTATATCTTCTTCATTATGTATATATGCTTCCATACCAATAATAGGTTTAATACCATTTTTTTTCATCTCATTATAAAAAGTAATAGTACCAAACATATTACCATGATCTGTCATAGCTACACTATCCATACCTAGTTCTTTAATCTTTTTAGCTAGAACTGGTATCTTATTTGCGCCATCAAGCATTGAATATTCTGTATGTAAATGAAGGTGGGTGAATTTTGGTGTATCTGACATATTGTTACTTTTATATATTATTTATTTGAAGAGATTATATCAAGTTTCTATTATTTATTTGGTTAAATTATTAAATAATATTATTTTTAAAGAAATAGATAAAATATGTTATCTAAGAAAGTTTTAGGTAAAAAAAAAGGCTAGTTGGAAAACCAACTAACCTTTCTAAATAGTATCAAAATGATATACTATACAAATGAAATATAAGCCATTTGTGTAGCATCACCCCTTCTGATTCTAGTTTTAATAATTGAAGTATATCCACCATTTCTTTCGTTATACTTTGGTGCAATTTCATTTATTAATTTTTTTGTTTGTTCTTTATCTTGTAAAGATGCAAAAACTAGTCTGTGTGCATTTAAGTCATTAACTTTTGCTTTTGTTACTAATTTCTCTACGTATCTTTTTAATTCTTTTGCTTTTGGAACTGTAGTTTCAATTTTTTCTCTTTCGATTAAAGCAATTGCCATATTCTTTAGCATTGCTTTTCTATGAGAAGAAGTTCTACTAAGCTTTCTATATCCGTGCTTATGTCTCATTAACTATCCTTTTACTTATTAAGCTTTTAATTGCTCTAATTTTTTTCTTAAAGCTGATGCAACATCTTCAGGTAAATTGTCTTCGATTGGGTAACCTAAAGATGCGAATTTCTCAGCAATCTCTTCTAACGATTTTTTACCTAAGTTTTTGATATTTTTAACTTCAACTTCACTCATCAATGCTAAATCTCCAACGAATTTGATTTTAGCTCTATCTAAAGAGTTAAAACTTCTTGCGCTTAAATTTAATTCATCAATTTTTACTACTAAATCTTTTAAATCAATATCACTTTCTTGCTCAGTTGCTTCAACAATTTGAACTTCAGAAAGATTAAATACTTTATTAAAAACTGACATTTGATCATACATAACTGTAATTGATTCTTGGAAAGCATCAATTGGAGATATTTGACCATCTGTTTCTACCATGAAAACAGCTTTTTCGTAGTTAGGGTTATCTTCTACAAGAATTTTTTCAATCTCATATGTTACTTTTTTTACTGGAGTAAAAAATGCATCAATAGGGATATATTCTTTTCCTACCATATCTCTGATCTCTTCAGAAGATACGTATCCAATACCTTTTTGTACGATAATTGAAAATGTTAAACTATGATCATCATTAATTGTAGCTAAATAATTATCTTCAGATACAACTGTTAATTCATCGTTAGATAAATCAGCACCAGTAATAGTTTGCTTAGAATTAAATGTATATTTAACTTCAATTTGCTCTT
>Ga0256826_1001167_pt1 | contig 16256 bp, 13 predicted proteins | sample CV79metaG_FD_185975 | JGI IMG/M metagenome (GOLD analysis project Ga0256826, IMG submission 185975) | Hydrothermal vent microbial communities from East Pacific Rise, Pacific Ocean - CV79 | ecosystem: Environmental > Aquatic > Marine > Hydrothermal vents | place: Pacific Ocean: East Pacific Rise...
CAAATGCTTTAGCAATTATAGATGCAATAAATAAAATAACTGATAAAACTGGTGTTACAGCTACACTTGGTGGAACTGCACTTGAACCAACAATTCTTTTTACAAATAATAATGAAAATGAATTTAAAAATATTCAATTTAACGATACTACAAATATTCTTTTTAATGCAGCATCTAATAGAAATGATGAACCTGCAAAAATGTTTAGATACACAGATGTAGATACACTTAAAGGATGGGAAAACAATCCTATCCCTATTCCTAGTAGTTCCACTCCATTAACTTTTCCAGTAGGAATGACAAATGCAAATGAGTTACTAATTAATGGTGTTCCATTGATTAGTACACCTGTTGCAAATGTAACTCAATTGGCTGCGGCAATTAACCAAACTTTTACTATAGATAACATTTCAACTTCTGCACCTCTTCCAACTGAAAGAGGTCCAATTTATGCAGAAATAGTCGGTGGGAATCTTGTGATTACAGCATCTTCTGCTGAAGCAACTCTTTCAGGAGCAATAACAGGTAATTTACCATTAGGTGTCACGAATACACCAGATACGTACTATTTTAATACTACTGAAGATCTTAGACAAGGTATGCAAGAACTTCTAAGAAATGATAAAACTTTAGCTTTAAACCCAGAAGGAAGACCAGGGACAGGCATATCTACTGCACAAAATAGCCTTGCTACAGTTGAAGTATCTGTAGATGGAAAATTTAGTATTAAAAATCCAGGTAAAAATAATGATAGTACTGGAATAGCAAGAGATATAAATATTGCTGTAACTTCAATTGGGCAAGGAAATAATTCTACTGAAAATGTTTTCTTTACTCAAACAATGGAGGGATTGAATGGCTCGCTTGCAATAGGTAGCCAATCAACAAGAACAACAGGATCAATTAATGCTGCTGTACATTCATCAAGCCTAGATATTTATGATTCACTAGGTTCTGCACATACACTAAAAATAGACTTTAGAAGAATAGACTCACCAACCGATGATGGAGCTAAATGGGCTGTAAAAATAACCGTACCAGAGCCTGGTGTACTAGGAATTAGAGATGATGCTACTGGAATTATTCAAAATGAAGTTGAAGGCTTTGTTTCTTTTAATAATGATGGTTCTTTTAATGATATCGATGGAGATTTATTAAGAAATTTAACTTTCACTGCCAACAATGGATCAAAGGCTGGTCAACCTATAAACCTTGACTTTGGACAGAAAAATGAACATAATGGTTTAACAAGTTTTGATAGACCATCTGCTACATCAAATGTAGATCAAGATGGTTTTACTGGTGGAGATCTTGTTGGAATTAGAGTTGATCAATCTGGTACTTTAGTAGGTACTTTTACAAATGGTAGATCTTTTGGTTTAGCTCAGGTTGCAACAGCAAAATTTGCTAATGACGAAGGGCTAACATCAGTTGGTGGAAATATATTTGAACAATCAGGAAACTCGGGGGAACCTATTGTTGGAACAGCTGCTACTGGAGGACGTGGAACAATTAGATCTTCTTCTCTTGAAGCTTCAAATGTTGACCTATCTCGTTCATTAACTCAGTTAATCATTATCCAACGTGGTTATCAAGCAAATGGTAAAACAATTACTACTTCTGATCAAATTCTAAACACTCTTATTAATCTTAAAAACTAGGTAAAATCCTAGTTTTTATCTTCTAAATCTTTCCAAAAATTTCATTATAAAGTCCCATAGCTGATCTATCTGATAAAGATGCAATATAGTCTGCAATAACTCTATGTTTATTTCTATTTTCTAACTGTAGTGCATAATACTTAGGTAGCATCTTAGGCTCATCTGTAAGAGCTTCAAACAAACCTTTAACCGCTTTTTTACCCGCATACATCTTTCTAACTATCTGTTTATGTTGATATAACTCTTGAAATAGTATCTTCTTTAGTTTTTTAATCTTAGTTTCTAACTCTTTTTCAAAACCAATAGGAATCTCTTGTGAAGAGTCAATAGATGCAGATAAAACTCTTGAATTATCTACCTTATTTTTTGAAAAATTTAAAAGTGAGTAGACAAGATGATTTATAAAATGTGAAGAAAATCTATATCTAAACATTTCATCTTCATCTTCTTCAATACCCTCTTCATATACTTTTTCTAAAACCTCTTGAACTAGCTCAGAACTTCTAATCGTATCAAAACTAATTAGACCAGAGTTTATACCATCGTCTATATCATGGCTCATATAAGCAATTTCATCAGCTCTATCAACAACCATAGCTTCTATTGATGGATGCGTATGTAAGTTAAATGCATCTTTTATATTTTGTGGTAAAAAAGATTTTTCATAAGGATATGAATGTTTTAATACTCCCTCTAAGGTCGCAAAAGAAAGGTTTAGTCCGTTAAACCCTTTATATCTTTTTTCTAAAGAGGTAAGAACTCGAAAAGATTGGAAGTTATGTTCAAATCCATTTGCAAATCCAGCTTTTTTTAATTCATCGTCTAAAGAATCTCCGCCAACATGACCAAAAGGAGTATGTCCTAAGTCATGAGCAAGGGCTATCGCTTCTGCTAAGGACTCATTTAGCCCTAATTGTGAAGAGATAGAACGTGCTATTTGAGAAACTTCTATGGAGTGAGTAAGTCTTGTTCTAAAAAAATCTCCCTCTTGATTTAAAAAAACTTGTGTTTTATATTCTAGCTTTCTAAAAGAGCCTGAGTGAATAATTCTATCTCTATCTCTTGCAAAAGGTGCTCTAAAATCATCTGATATATTATAAAATCTTTCGTGTGCTTGCATTATTTTTTCTCTCTTCTTATTTCTATCTTTTCTGCCTTATTACAATCTAAACACTCTCCGGCTTTTTTAACCTCAGTTTCACTTGCTTTTTCTGCCTCTTCTTCTGAATACGCATGACACTCAGTAGAGACTTCTCCAGGCTGAAGAGAATCGCACATAGTTCCTTGAAATCTAAAGCCCTCACATCCTAATAAAAACAGAGGTAAAAAAGCTATTATATATTTTATTTTTAATTTCATATTTGTATTATATAATCTTTTCAATTATTAAAGGCAGAAAATGAAGCAGTATTTAGATTTATGTAATAGAATCATTAATGAAGGCACCTGGATAGAAAATGAACGTACAGGTAAAAGATGTTTGACTGTTATAAATGCTGATTTACAGTATGAAGTAGGAAAAAATGAATTTCCTATGATTACTACTAGAAAATCATATTTCAAATCTGCTATTGCTGAGTTTCTTGGTTATATTCGTGGATATGATAATGCTGCTGACTTTCGTACACTTGGCACTAAAACATGGGATGCAAATGCAAATCTAAATGAAGCCTGGTTAAACAATCCTTACCGAAAAGGTGAAGATGATATGGGACGTGTTTATGGTGTTCAAGCTCGTTCTTGGAAAACTCCAGAAGGCAGCACTATTGACCAGCTTAAAAAAGTAGTAGATAATCTAAAAAATGGCATCGATGACCGCGCTGAAATTGTAACTTTTTATAATCCTGGGGAGTTTCATATGGGTTGTTTGCGTCCTTGTATGCATACTCATACTTTTTCTCTTATTGGTGATACCTTGCATCTAACATCTTATCAACGTTCGTGTGATGTTCCTCTTGGACTTAATTTTAATCAAGTTCAAGTTTTTACATTTTTAGCTCTAATGGCTCGTATTACTGGTAAAAAAGCTGGAACGGCTTATCATAAAATCGTTAATGCTCATATATATGAAGACCAACTAGAACTTATGCGTGATATTCAAGTAAAGCGTGAACCTTTTGATTCTCCACAGCTTCATATAAGTGATAAAATCCAAACACTTGAAGATTTAGAAACATGGGTAACAATGGATGATTTTTCTATTAGTGGTTATGAGTGTCATGATCCTATAAAATATCCATTTGCGGTTTAACTATGAGTAAACCTACACTTTCTATAATAGTTGCTATGGCAAATCATCGTGTTATAGGCAAAGATAACGATATGCCTTGGCATCTACCTGCTGACTTAAAACATTTTAAGGAAGTAACTCTTGGTAAACCTATCATCATGGGACGAAAAACTTATGAATCTATTGGACGACCACTTCCTGGTAGAATAAACATTGTTATAAGTAAAAACTCTGAGCTAAAAATAGAAGGCTGTGAGACAGTAACATCATTAGAACAAGCTGTTAGTCTTGTTAGTGATGTTGAAGAGATTATGATAATTGGTGGTGGTTTTTTATATTCACAAACTATAGATAAAGCAGATAAACTTTACCTTACTTTTATAGACTTAGAAGTTGATGGGGATACAAAATTTCCTGAGTTTGAACATCTGAATTTAGAAGAGTTAAAAAGAGTTAAATTTCATAAGGATGAAAAAAATCCTTATGATTATGAGTTTGTAGACTTTAAAGTAAACTAAGCAAAAAGCTTTTCTACTGCTTTTTGACTATCAATTCCTACAGCAATATGCGCAATATACTTTATAAACATCGGCGTGTACTGTCTTGATATCATCTCTATATCATCTACAACTCTTAGATGCGGTTCTATTAAAACCTCGAAAAGATAAGTTTGCTCATCAAGTTCTTTTATAGCATCTGCAACTTGTGAAGCAGCAAATCCATAATATATAAAAGATTCAAATAGAGCATTTAATGCAAGAATATGTTCTGCAATATTTAAGTTTTTTTCTTCTAAATTTTTTAAATTTACATAATTTTTTTCTGCATTTTTTAAGGCTATAATAGTTTTTTGATTCATATTTATCTCCTTTTCTACAAACATAATATCTTTTGTTTGTAAACAATTATCTTCAAAAAAAATGTTAATTTTGTGTGAAAGGCTTTATTTTCGTAGCTTAACACGCTGTGCATGGGTAATTGCAACTGCCATTGCATCTGAGATATCTAATGGTCTTATCTCTTTTTTTATACCTAAAAGACGTTGAACCATAAAAGCAACTTGTTCTTTTTGTGCTTTACCTTTTCCTGTTAATGCTTTTTTTACTTGTAAGGCTGTGTATTCTGCAAACTGTCCATATGATTGCAAAATTTTTAACATCATTGCTCCACGAAACTGAGCTAGTTTAATAGTAGTTTTTGGATTATGTGCATAAAAAATATCTTCCATTGCTACTTCATCGATTTTATGATCTTTAAAAATTAAATCAAAACCTTCGACCATTTGTGGAATTTGAAACTGTAGTTCATCTTGTTTCATCTTTATTAAACCCGCTTCTATAAGTTTCATAGAATTACCTTCTAAAGATATTATTGCATATCCTAAGTTTCTTGTTCCTGGATCAATTCCTAAGATATTCACATCTTGCCTTTTTCCTACTAGCTAGGTATTTAACTATAGTTTTTGTTTATTTGTTCACTTATGTGAATAACTTTTTATTCACACTACTTTAATCGCTATTTTAGCTGATTCTATTAATTATTTCGATATTATTGCTATATTAATGATGTGAATAACTTTTAAGGGTAAAAATGACTATTGGCGATTCTATTTTAAAACAGTTAAAACAAGAAATTAATGAAGTTGAATATAACAGATATATAAAACAACTTTCATTTTGTACAGAAAATTCAAAAACTGATTATGCTCTTTTTTTAGCGCCTAATCCTCTTATAGCATCTTGGGTTAGAACAAAGTATTCTGAAAAAATAGCCCATCTTTTTGAAATAAAAACTTCTATTAAACCTCAAGTTGCTATAGAAATAAAAAGTAAAAAACAGACAAATTCAAAAAATAGTGAAAATATTATATCTGCACCTGCTCATAACACTCAGCAAAGTCTTTTAAATCCTGCCTACACTTTTGAAAATTATGTTGTTGGATCATCAAATCAATTTGCTTTTTCTGCTGCTCAAAGTGTTTGTGATAAACCTGGTGAAGCTTATAATCCACTTTTTATATATGGTGGTGTTGGTTTAGGAAAAACTCACCTTATGCAAGCGGTTGGAAATAGACTTCAAACTCAAGGAAAAACAATTATTTTTTCAAGTGTTGAACAATTTGTAAATGATTTTACACGTCATCTTAGAAATCAAACTATGGATAGATTTAAAGATAAATATAGAAAATGTGATGTTTTAATGATTGATGATGTTCAATTTTTATCTGGTAAAACTCAAACTCAAGAAGAATTTTTTCATACATTTGAAGTTTTAAAAAGTGAAAATAAGCAGATAATTCTTACTTCAGATAAACAACCTAAACAAATTGCTGGTATTGAAGATAGACTGATTAGCCGTTTTGAGTGGGGTTTAGTAACAGATATTCAGCCTCCAGAACTTGAAACAAAAATAGCTATTATAAATAAAAAATGTGAAATAAATAGAGTTGATATAAGTAAAGAAGTTATAGACTATATTGCTACTATTATAGACAACAATGCTAGAGAAATCGAAGGTATTTTATCTAAACTACATGCTTATGCAAAACTAATGAACCAAACAATTACTTTAGAATTTACAAAAAATGTTTTAAAAGAACAGTTAAAAGAAAAACGTGAAAATATTACTATTGAAAGCATTGTTAAATTTGTTAGCAAAGAATTAAATGTTAAACCTTCTGAAATAAAATCAAAAAACAGAAGTAAAAATATAGTTTATGCAAGACGCGTTTCTATCTATCTTGCTAGATCACTTACACAAAATACAATGCCTCAACTAGCTCAATACTTTGGTATGAAAGACCACACAACAATTTCTCATACTATGAAAAAAATCAATGAACTTATTAAAAGTGATGAGAACTTTAAAGTTAAAATTGATGAGTTAAATAATAAAATTTCTGCTGGTGGACAAACATAAGTAATTTTTTATTATATAAATGTTCAAAAAAAAGATATAATTTCTAAGGTGAACAGATGTGAATAAGTTCTTTGGAATATTCACATCTGTTCAAATGCTGTAGCTAAGGTTAAAAAGGTGTTATTCACATATTCATCTCGCCTACTACTATTACTACAATTATTATTAAATATATAGGGAATTCATAATGAAAATTTCGATTAGCAAAACCGTTCTAGAAAATATCTTAATTCATTCTCAAGCCTTCTTAGAAAAAAAAGATACTTCACAAATAACATCTCATATTTTTTTAGAAACTTATACTGGTAAATTAGTTGTTAAATCTACTGATTATGAAATAGGCTTAAAGGTAGAAACTGATCAGCTAGAAACTTTATCTCCTGGTATTGTAACTGCTAATGGTAAAAAACTTTTAGATATTGTTAGAATCTTAAAAGATGATAATATTAATTTAGAAAAAATTGGTGAGATGCTTCATATTAAACAAGGGAATTCTAATTTTAAACTTCCTATTTTTAATGCAAATGAATTTCCTGAATTTCCAAATGAAGAATCTAAACCTAAAATAAATCTAGATTCTCAAAAGCTAATAAGCTCACTAAAGAAAATAATTCCAGCTATTGATAATAATAATCCTAAGTTTGAATTAAATGGAGCATTGATAGATATTTCATCTTCTTTAATATCTATTGTTTCTACAGATACAAGACGTTTAGCATTAGTAGAAATTGAAAATAATTCATCTGATAGTTTATCTCTAATAATTCCTAAAAAAGCAATTATAGAGATGCAAAAGCTTTTCTTTAACGCAATAGATATTTATTATGATAACACTCATTTAATTATTAAATCAGAACAATATACATTTTTTACAAAACTTATAAATGGTAAATTTCCTGATTTTACTAGAATTATTCCTAAAGAAACTAGATATAACTTATCTTTACCAAAAGCAATGATGATAGATGCAATCAAACAAATAACTACAATTTCAAATGATTTAAAAATGACTTTTGAAAATTCTGTTATTACCTTTGAATCTCTTAGTGAAGATAATATTGAAGCAAAAACTCAAATTAATTTTAATACACCTTTTAATGAACCATTTATTTTAGCAATTAATAGTAAATATATTTTAGATTTTATAGCGCAAATAAATACAAATGAATTTACTATGAGTTTAAATGAATCTAATTTACCTTTTATAGTTTCATCTGAAGATTTTAAAACTATTATCATGCCTATAGTTATTTAACAAGCCTTTAAAGGCTCTGTTATTAAAAAAACATACTTCTACCCTCTTTTATAAAAAAACCTCTTTATAGACCTTAAAATTAGTAGTTAAAAGTATCACTCTAAAAATTTGTTCAACTTATATGCCTCTTAAACAAAAGATTTATATAAAAAAGGATAAAATAGAGTCAATTATGCTCAATGAAGCAATAAATAGGATGAATAATGGCAGAAAAAAGTTACGGAGCAGATAATATAAAGGTCCTTAAAGGACTTGAAGCAGTACGTAAACGTCCAGGAATGTATATTGGTGATACAGGTCAAAAAGGACTTCATCATCTTATCTACGAAGTAGTTGATAATTCTATAGATGAAGCTATGGCAGGCTTTTGTGATACTATTTCTGTAACACTTACTAAATCTGGAACGGCAAAAATTTCAGATAATGGTCGTGGTATTCCTACGGGCTATCATGAAGGTGAGGGAATGTCAGCAGCAACAGTTGTATTAACTGTTTTACATGCTGGTGGTAAATTTGATAAAGATACTTACAAGGTCTCTGGTGGACTTCATGGTGTTGGTGTTTCTGTTGTAAATGCTCTCTCTTCAGATTTAAAAATGACAATTCACAGAGAAGGTGAAATTCACGAACAAAACTTTAAAGAGGGAATTCCTCAAGATGCCTTAGTTGTAATAGGAAAGACTCGTAAGGCAGGGACAACTATAGAATTTTTCCCAGATCCTACAATTTTTGATGCTATTATTTTTGATTATGAGTACCTTTCACGTCGTTTGAAAGAGCTTGCATACTTAAATCCTAAAATTACAATTAAGTTTAAAGATGAACGTTCAGGTGAAGACAATACATATAATTTTCCAGGTGGTATTGTTCAATATATTGAAGATATCAATAAAAAAGAAGCTATTTCAAAACCAATTTATTTTTCTGAAAAATTAGAAGATATTGAAGTTGACGTTGCTCTTATGTATTGTGAAGCATATGATGAAAAAGTATACTCTTTTGTAAATAATATTAGAACACCAAATGGTGGTACTCATGAAACTGGTTTTAGAATGGCACTTTCTCGTGTTGTTTCAAGTTACAATTCTAAAAATGGTGCAGCAAAAGAAAAAGATGTAAAAATTATTGGTGATGATGTAAAAGAAGGACTAATTTGTATAGTTTCAGCAAGAGTACCTGAACCTCAATTTGAGGGGCAAACTAAGGGTAAACTAGGTAATGCTTATGTTCGTCCATTAGTTCAAAAAATGACGAATGAATATATTTCTAAATATTTTGAAGAAAATCCTTTAGAAGCAAAAACTATTGTTCAAAAAGCACTTTTAGCTGCTCGTGGTCGTGAAGCATCTAAGAAGGCAAGAGATCTTACTAGACGTAAAGATGCTATGACAGTTGGAACTCTTCCAGGTAAACTAGCAGATTGTCAATCTAAAGATGCAACAGTATCTGAATTATATTTAGTGGAAGGGGACTCTGCTGGTGGTTCAGCTAAGCAAGGTCGTGATCGTGTTTATCAAGCAATTTTACCTCTTAAGGGTAAAATTTTAAATGTTGAGAAGGCACGTTTAGAAAAAATTCTAAAATCAGATGAAATTACAAATATGATTACGGTTATGGGTTGTGGAATTGGGGAAGAATTTAACCCTGAAAAGCTTAGATATCATAAAATTATTATCATGACCGATGCAGATGTTGATGGTTCTCATATTCAAACATTATTACTTACTTTCTTCTTCAGATATTTTCCTCATATCGTTGAACAAGGGTATTTATACCTAGCTCAACCACCACTTTTCCGTTATAAAAAAGGTAAAACAGAGATTTACTTTAAAGATGACAGAATGATGAATGACTTTCTAATTGAAAATGGTGCGAACTCTTTAGAAATAGATGGTATTGGTGCATCTGACTTAGTTGAATATCTAAAGGTTGCAGATCATTACCGCGGTTCATTAGAATCATTAGAAAGAAGATATGCACTAATTGAACTAATTCGTCATTTTGTAGAAAATTCAGATATTGCTGGTATGAATAAGGATAAACTTTTTGATACAGTTAAATCTTTCTTAGATGACAGAAACTATAATATTTTATCTTCTCAGTCAACAGAAGAATCACTTCATCTTTTTGTACAAACGAATGATGGTATGGAAGAACTTATTATTGATGATTCTCTTTTTTCTTCTCCTCATTTCACAGAAGCACATTATATTTACGAAAAACTTCGTGATTGGGGAATTCAAACAGATGAAGATCCTTTAGATATGTTAGCTGCTGCAACAGACTTTGCTAAAAAAGGTTCTTATATTCAACGTTATAAAGGTCTTGGTGAAATGAATCCTGAGCAATTATGGGAAACTACTATGACTCCAGATAACCGCGTTCTACTTCGTGTAAATGTAGATGATGCAGAAGTAGCTTCTGATACGTTTAACCTATTTATGGGTGATGAAGTTGAACCACGTAGAAAGTATATAGAAACACACGCAAAAGATGTTAAGCATCTAGACGTATAAGGACAAAAAAATTCTTTATCCTCAAGAGAAAGAACGTTCCCATCGTTTTATGTTAGCCCTTAGAACAGGGCTTCCACTCTTTTTACTTACCGCTGTTTTAATGTTTGCTCGCTTGAGTGATTACTTTAATGAAATTCCCGCAAGTTTTTATGTATTGGCTATTTTTATATTGGCTGTTTCAATCTATTTTATATTTTATATGATTTATAGAGGTTTTGATGAACAGATAACAGATCCAATTACACATACTTTTACAAGGCAACAAGTAGTAAGTATCTTAAAAAAAGAGGTTGTTGAAAATGTTGATTACAGTATAGTATTAATTAATATTAAAAATCTCTCAGATATAAACGCAAGGTATGGAACAAAGGCAGGAGATAAGGTCTTAAAATTTGTTGCAAAAGAGATAGGCAGTTTTTTTATAGATAAGGATTTTACTAAATTTCCTATTGGTCATTTTAAAGGTGGGGATTTCATTCTTGGACTTAAAGGTGATGTAAATACAATAGGTCCATTTGTTGAAATGATGTGTCTTAAATTTGATGATTTTATAATGAATGATATAGAGATAAAAATAAAAAGTTCAGTAGTAGATAAAAGTTCTAGTTTAGATATTTTAGCTTTAATTGAAAGACTTTTTGAGTTAAATGAAAGCGACTCAGATGGACCTGTAGTATCTGCATCTAATGAAAATATTTCTCTTTTAGAGTTAGAACAAGATATTTTATATGCTATAAAAAATAGACAACTTTCTTTAAAATTTCAACCTATTATGTCAAATGAAAATATTTCTCAAATTAGTATAAAACTTCAAGCCAAAAATAAAAAAATTATTCATCAAAAATCTTTTATGCCAGTAGTAAAACGCTTAGGATATGAGAGAGAATATGATGAAATAGTTTTAGAAAAAGTAATTGATACATGTACAAAAATAAAAAATATTACTTTTGCATTTAGATTATCTCCTTCAATAATAAGAAATAGACGATTTAAAGAACGTTTTAAACAGATGATAAAGAGTAAAAATATAGATGCAAGTAGATTAATAGTTTTACTTTCTGAAAAAGAAGTTTATTCTAATATGAAAAAATATAATGCCGAGCTTCAAGAGTATAGAAAAATTGGTATTAGAATAGTTATTGATAATATAGGTTCTTTAAATTCTTCAGTTGAGTATATAAAACGTTTAGAAGTTGATATAATTCGGCTTGATAAACCATTTGCCAAGCATTTAGACTCGCAGATATATAAATCTTTGATAGATGCATACGTAGACATAAGTAAAAAAATGGATATGAAAATATGGATAAAAATGGTTGATAATGAAGATTCTTTAAAATATTTTCAAGAGATAGGTATGGATTATATTCAAGGAAATATTGTTTCAAAAATTATAGATTTTGATACACTTCAAGAGATAAATGACTAAGGAAAAGATAGATGAAATACGGTGAAAAAATAGTAACAGAGTTTGATGTAGAAAAAGATTTGGAAATTTGGCCAAATGAGCATAAAAAAAATTATTTAATTAAGATGACTCTACCTGAGTTTTCTTGTTTATGCCCACGTTCTGGTTATCCAGACTATGCGACTATCTACCTTGAATATACCCCAGATGAGTTTGTTGTAGAGTTAAAAGCAATAAAATTGTATATAAATTCGTTCAGAGATAGAAATATAAGTCATGAAAATACAGCAAATGAAATATATGATGTTTTAGATAAAAAACTAAAACCAAAGTATATGAAAGTTACAGCAGATTTTAATCCAAGAGGAAATGTTCATACTATTATCGAAATAGATAGTTCTAAATTATAATGAAACAGTTAACTTTTTTAATAACAATTGCCTTAGTATTTTTAGGTTGTGGCGAGTCTGTAAAAGGCCCTACGAAAATTACAAGAGTAAAAACAAAGTCTTATACATCAGATAAAGACGTGTTAATGTTTATAGTTGATTCATCTTCAAGTATGAATAACTTAGATAATAGCGGTGTAAAAAAGATAGATGCAGCCAAAATAAGTATTCGTGATCTTGCAAGTCAAATTGATAAAGATAAAACAAATATAGGTTTAATTAGTTTTGGTGGAGGATGTGGAAGTTCAACACTTTTAGTAGAACCATCAAACAATGACGTAGATAAAGTAATAGATGCTTCAAATGGAATGAAACCTATAGGTAAAACTCCTTTAGCTGGTTCAATTCGTATAGCTAGCAATGTTTTGCACGATATAGATAAAAATATAAACCTTGTAATCATTAGTGATGGTAAAGATACTTGTTCTGGCAATGCTTATCTTGAGTTAAATCGTTTAAAAAAACAGCATAAAGATAAAATAAATGTTTTTATTGTTGGATATTCTGTAGATGATAAAACTAAAAAAGAGTTACAAAATATAGCAGATAAAACAGGTGGAAAATATAAAAATGCAAATGACAGCGCTGATCTTGGTTCTATAATTACAAGTATAACTGATGATTTAAATGTTAAAGATGCTTCATGGAAAGGAGATACTTTTACCTTTAAAGTTAATTTTGAATATAAAAGTTTTGAGATTAAACCAGAATATTTTGAAAAGATTAAATCTTTAGCATCTTATATGAAAAAAACAGGCTATAAGGTTGAAATTCAAGGTCATACAGACTCCATAGGTGGTTTTGATTATAATGAAGGTTTAGCAAAAAACAGAGCACAAGCAGTAGCTGATAAGTTAGTGTCTTTTGGTATAGATGCAGATAAAATATATGCGGTTGGATATGGAAGAATATTACCTATTGGAGATAATACTACAAAAGAAGGTATGAAAGAAAACCGTAGAGTTGAAGCTCATATTATGAAGAGTGAATATTTAAATATTTCAAGTATTAATAACGCAAATATAGCTCGTAAAATAGACTTAAAAGATGCTTCTAAAATCTCTTTATTAGGTTATTATGAAATTATGGATGCTAATATGAATAGAGTATATATTTTAGAGTTATACCCTAATGATAGAGCAAGACTTAGAAAATATGTAGATAAAAAAATTGTAAAAGACAATATTAAATATCAATGGTCGTTTGATAAAAAAACTAGATATTTAAAAATACAAAGTATTTCAAATCTAATTGATAAAACTCTTATTTTAGAAGGTGAAACTAGAGGAACAAATAACTATTTTGATTTTTTAGTTGAAAATAATAATATGATGGTAGTAAGATTAAAACAAGAAGATAACTAGAAGTTTATTTTCTACACATTATCCACACATCTAAACTTTATAATACACATAGAAATAGAGAAAAAGGTTCTTCCCCTTTCCTTTTACTCTGTTTATATTTTTCATTCTCCCTATAATTTATTAGGCTTTTATTAATTCTCCCCTTGAATAAAAGCTAAATCAAGACAAAATATTTTTAAAAACGGTATAATCTTAAAAATTATATAAATAGTGAATTTATGATTAGAAAACTCTTTAAAAATAAAAAGCCAAATAAAAAACTAGATGCAATAATGCAGAAGTATAAAATTCCTCGTGAACTTCTTACTGTAAATCGTAAAATGGTAGCGCGAGCAGTTTTAGTAGGTATGTTTATTGCAATGATTCCAATGCCAATGCAGATGTTAGCAGTTATTGCAGTAGCACCTTTTTTCCGTTTTAATGTACCTATTGGAGTTAGTCTTGTTTGGATTACTAACCCTTTTACAATGCCTGTAATATATTATGTAGAATATTTAACAGGAAATTTTTTACTTATGCAAGATGGTGTATGTGAAGTTGAATTAACAATGCAGTGGTTTACAGATAACATTGGAAATATTTTTGTTCCTCTTTATGTGGGAACTGCCTTTTATTCTATTGTTTTTTCTGTTGGTGGTTATTATCTTGTTCATATATTATGGTCGGCATCTGTTAGGCGTGAAAAAAAGAACTTAAGAAAAAACTAACAGCATCTAAGATATAGTATTTAATTATATATCAAAAAGTGGATCAGATGCAAAAAAAGTTTATACTCTCTTCTTTAACACTGTTAATGAGTTTAAACACTTGCATCTATGCAGATAATGACTTAGATAAACTACTTAATATGTCCTTAGAAGAGTTACTAGAAGTAGAAATAGAAAGTTCTACACATACAAAAGAAGACATCTTCTCCGTACCATCTTCTATAACAGTATTTACTTATGATCAAATTCAAAAGATGAGTGTAAATACTCTAGAAGAATTAATGAATTATGTCCCTGGATTTCAAACAAGTAGATCAAACTTTTTTACAAACCTAAAGGTAAATAGTACTAGAGGAAAGTTTACGTCTTTAGGACAAAGAGATATTTTAGTTATATATGATGGACAGCGTTTAAACAATATATTAACTGGTGGAGCATTAGAATTTAATGCACTTATGTCTCTAGAAAACATCGAAAAGATTGAGTTTATTAAAGGGCCAGGTTCTGCACTATATGGTTCAAATGCCTTTGTGGGTGTTGTAAATATTTATAGTAAAAAAGATTTAAATAACATAGGAATGCGTTTTAAAGAAAATTATGCCAATGCATATATAAATGCTTCATATAGTGATGAAGATATAAAAATAAGCTCTTTTATTAAGGGTATTGTTGATGATGGTGAAAATTATGGAACTATACTAGATGATAATAACATTCTCTTTAAGGCAAATGATAAAAATGATGGATCTGAAGCTTATGTAACTGCAAAATATAAAGACTTTCAAGTTCAAGCAAGATATATAAGGCGTGATACTAAAGGTTGGTATGCTTTAGACTCAACCGCAAGCAATAGTAATTCAAAAATACATCAAGAATTTATTCGTGTAAGTTACTCTTTTAATAAAATAGAAGATTATGAAAGTAAAATATCTATTGGACTTATTCAAAGTGTCGCGGAAATTAATTATGCACCAAATACAAATCATCTAAAATCAGAAGATAATTCTATTGATGTAAATTGGATGAACTCATATACTGTAAATAAAAACAACTCTTTTCAGTTTGGAGCTGAATATAGACATCCAAAGTTAAAAAAATCTGAAGTAAATGCTTATAAATTAACAGAATTAGGATCAAGAGATATTTATGGATTATATGCTCAATATCAGGTTAATATAGAAGAAGTTTCTTTTACAATTGGTGGAAGGTACGATGATTATTCTGACTTTGGTGACACCTTTAACCCAAGAGTAGCCCTTGTTTATAGGGCATCTGAGGATACGAGTTTTAAACTTTTATATGGTTCTGCATTTAGAGCACCTACTTTTACGGAATTGTCTTCTACGGCAATAATCAAAGGAAACCCTAATTTACAACCTGAAGAGATAGATACTTATGAGGCTATTTGGATTCAAAAATTAGGTAATAATAGTTTGAATTTAAGTTATTACTATAGTGTTATTGATAATGTTATTGTAGATGTCTCAAAAAATGGTAGAAATACACGAGAAAATTTAGGTAAAGAAAAGTACTCCGGAATAGAAGCTGAATTAGTAAGTGAGTTTTTTCATAGAGATTTACAAACACGTTTAGGAGTTTCACACATGTTAAATACAGATCAAGATGCAAAAATTACTCCAAAAACAACTTTAAGTGCTATAGGAAACTACAAATATAATAAGTTTAACTTTAATGTGAACTCTTTTTATCATAGTTCTTCACATGATAGTACAGATTCATTAAAGTC